>Ga0209542_10008946_pt1 | contig 18530 bp, 24 predicted proteins | sample RifCSPhighO2_01_FD_184028 | JGI IMG/M metagenome (GOLD analysis project Ga0209542, IMG submission 184028) | Soil microbial communities from Rifle, Colorado - Rifle CSP2_plank highO2_0.1 (SPAdes) (version 2) | ecosystem: Environmental > Terrestrial > Deep subsurface > Rock core/Sediment ...
ATCCGTTACGAGGAGGATGTTCTTTTTAACCGCTTCGCTAACCACGGAAAGCTCCTTGCTTTTTAACATGTGCTGAAAATCCTCGTAACGGATGCCGGTATGGTGTATGTTTAAAGCCAGTAAGGATAGCTCTTTTTCAATGTCTTCCGGACTGTCGGATATGGATAAGATATCGATGTCCGAATGTTTTGTTGCTGTTTTGTTTGCGTAGGAACCGAAAAGAATGGCGATCAAAGGCTTCTTTATCCGGCTTAATTTTTTGTAGATGACCTTAAAATCGATGTTTTTAAGCAACTCCTCCCTTCGCAGGTGTTCTACGGTAAAGACCGAAGGGTTGAAATTTTTGTTAAAATAACACTCGGTTGTATTGCCGATTTTTCTTGCTGTGATGACCTGCTCCTTTTCCAAGGCTTTTATAGCGTTGTACGCTGACTTGTAATTGATCTTTCTGAGTAGTGAGATTTTTCTTATGTTGAATGATACTTCTTGGCTCTCTATTAATAGACGCAATATGCTTAACTTTTCATTGACCATATTAAACCATAATATTATGGTTATAAGCCATATATTTAAAGGTTTCGGATTTACCCCGTCGAGAAGAACCGACTGGAGATTGAAATGGCTGGATGAGGTGTACGGACACATTACAAGAAAATATTGGGGGGTGTAGACGTATACAAGCTACTATGCTACAATCCTTAACAGTTCTTGGGCTGCTCTAGTTAATCCATTTGCCATAGCATCTTGTGTTCTTTCAGCTACAAGAGCTTGTGCTGCTCTTTGAGCTCCTTCAAACTTGGTTATCACTCCTTTTTGCTCCATATATTCTTTTAGCCCTCCTATTTTCCCGATAAGGTATTTGATTCCTGCGCTCGCTGCTTTTTTCTTAAGATTTAGATTTAAAAGGGTATTTGCAGCTCCTAATGAGTACATCAATACAAGTAAAATCCTTTGCCCTTTTTCTTGATGACTTGTAAAATCTTCTTTTACCAATGACTGTGTTTGACGCATTACATTTTTAGCCCACTCTTTTGCTTTAGCTAGATACACGTTACATATGGATTCTACATGGGTAAATTCATCTGAGAAATCGCTGCTTCGCCATTCCCCGACTAATTTGTAAAATAATTCTCGTTCTTTCTTGAACAATTCATGTAACTCCCTTGCTGGGTCAAATCCTCTAAAATAGAGCACTTTTTGTTGCGCCTCGAGTAAGAATACCTCCCTACTTAAAGTGCTGCGCATATCTTTTAGTATAGGTAAAATTTTTCTAAATTTATTCCCAATCAATCCATATGTTTCATCCCAATATTGGTGGATACATGATTGATATTCGTTTATGAGTGCTTTTGGAACACCATTTTCTTCTAAAAATTTAGGTAAGCCAAAATTTGAGGAAGCCATCGCCAGATGATGATCAATTTGACCAAACATTCGATTATAAGCAGATAGCCCTGCCTTTGCGTTTGTAGCATCGCTTCGGTAACTAACTTCAATCTCATTCGAAGTGACTTTTTCCATAGTCATGCCTTTAAAGCGATCCACGGAGAGATTAACTCTTTCTATAATGGGGGCAATTTCAGCGATAAACTGCTCTAATCTTTCCGCCAACAGAACAAATCTATTTTGAACGTTACCGTTTACGAATATACGCACGAAATCCAAGTTAATCATGGTCTCTTTCTGTTAGATGAGTTTAAAAATCTTTCTTGAAATGGTTCTCATAATCTATTTAAACAACGCTTTACTTTATTGAGGTTGTATGACCTCAACTGTTCGCTATTTTGGATATGGAGCCAATAAGACTCCTGAAATGATGGAGGCTATGGTTGGACGTGTACCGATGGGCGTTCCTGCTGTACTGGAAGATTTTGAATTGTGCATTCAAGAATGGCTCGAGATCCCTTCGAATGTGAGGGAAATTCTTTTTCGTTGCGGGTGGGACCCTTCATTTAAGACGTATTGTGCCCGAAGAGCCAAGGGAAAGAAAGTGAATGGGATGTTATGGGTTCTGACACCTGAAGAGCATGCTCTGGTTGGGAATTGGGAGATGCATGGTCAATGGTTTGAACCCCTTCGGGTTGTTGTTAAGGATGAACAAGGTACGGCCTTTGATGTCCTCACTGAAATCATGCAAGGTCATTCCATGACACCTGCTTTGGAGGTTTATGGAGCATCTCCACCTCCCTTTCCAGTGGACGAAGGAAAATTCTCCAAGTTGCCATAAAATCAAGAAATGAATTCTTACAAGGCAAATTAACAAAGGATAAACTCACTTAAGTAGCCCTTTTGGGAATAAGTTGAACCCCAATTGTTTACAAAGAATCATATATTCTTGTCGATCGATGATATCCTTATGGTCTTGACGCAGTGCATGAGTTAATTGATCTATTTCGTGAGGATCTTTGAACGAACAGGTAAATATCAAGTTGTACGAGCTTACTCAAGACTGCCGGATCAGCCATCTTCAGCTCGGCAAAAAAGTCAGCCTCAGTAAGAATGGGGTGGACTATAAGATTCAGCGCATGGAACACGAAGGGCTTATTCAAGGTTACTTTGCCCAAATTGATTTACCTAACTATTGCACTCGGGAACTTTTCTTGAAGCTGAGCATGACGGAAGAAGAAACTTCTACTTTTATTCAACATCTCTGTGCGTTGCCCTTTGTCATCATTGTGGATGAACTCAGTGGAGACTGGGATCTGATCTTAGAAATGACTCACCCCCTCAATGATTTTTTCCCAGCCCTTTTAAATCAGATCCTAGAACCCTTTTCCAAAAACATTGTCCAATACCAAGTTCATGAAGTCGCTAAGTTCTATTTTCAAAATATGCTCCCCATTCGTAAAGATTTTTTCCCGGAAAACCTTCCTAAACCCTCTTCTTTTTCAACACTGGTTCCTGATAAAACCGATCATAAATTGCTTGCTCTTTTAGACGAAAATGCTACACTTCAATTTCGAGAAATGGCTGACCGGATCGGTTTAACGTATGAAACAGTGAGTGCACGCATCAAGCACCTCAAAGAAGCAGGGATCATCCGGCGTTTCCTTGCCAAAATCAATGTTGGTGTCCTTGGGCTGAACATGTACTTTGTATGGCTGAATTTCCACCTTTTTAACGAAGAGCAGCGACTGGTTCAATATCTTCGCAGTAAAAAAGAGATTCGTGCCTGTTTTAAGAGCGCGAATAGCCCCACGCTCTTTATTTATTATGTGGCAGCTTCTATTTCAGATTTGGACAGCTTCCTGCGAGAGCTACGCTCTCAATTTAAAGATACACTGAGCAGTATGAGCTATTTTTACAGCAAACGGCAGCATAAGTATAATTTGTATCCGAGAGCGTAGACCTATCCAAATGATTTGTGGATGGCATCTTGCACTGCTTTCCTGACTTGGTCGAATGGGGGAAGATCCTGCACGAGCGGTTCCAGCTCGTTTTTCCAGGATTTCTTCAGCAAGCCTATCTTTTCTTCCATCTTCTTTCGGTTGAAGGCTTGCCTGTAATAGGAAAGTTTTTCCTGAGCGAGTTTTACATTTAGTGGTATTTTTTTGTTGAGTAAGAAATAGAGGTCGTATAGGTCCCTTGCTTTGTTTCGCGTAAGCAAAGCCCTTACTTTTTCGGCCAGGATTTCTTCCGGCTTCATGACAAGAAGCGTATAGGGTTGCAAGTCCTGATAGAGGGGCGTAATTTCGATGAAAAGGGGGGAAAGAATTACTTTTTCTCGAGTGGAAATATCCATATGAATGGAGAGTTTGGATAGCTCAGTCCCATCGTATGTAGTACCTTGGATGCGCAATCGGCCTGTGGTGGAGACTTCTTTTTTCTCTATCGGGCTTGCTTCAGTCGTTGTGCCCATGATTCTGAGCTCTGTTACGATTCGATCAAGGATTTTTCCTAGGTCTATCTTCTTGACGGCTGTAAAATCCAGGTCTTCAGAGAAGCGGCTCAAACCGAAGGCTTTGGCTAGGGCCGTTCCTCCTTTAAAGACGAGCTCATTCGAAGTGGTTCTGGAAAGAAGAAGGAGGATTTGGTGCTGGAAATAGTCGACATCAAGCTGTCCCAGGTTCAAGTTAAGGACAGTCTGATACTTAGATAATTCGTTTCTATCCATTAGATCTCCTCATTCACGATAAGCTTCCACTTGTCGTTTCGCCTTCCTTTTCCAGGGGTAAATGGATTCAGGCGATCATAGGTTTTATTTAGCTTGATTTTTCTTGAAAGGTTGATGCCTTCTTTCTCAAGCAAATAGCCTAAACGCTTCATCAGGACAAAAGAGTGCATTTTTAAAGCTGTGCGCAGTAGCTCATTCAGGCCTAATTTTGCTTCTTTGAGAGCATCATACGTTTCACTTAAAGGACAGTATCGGGGGAGGTAGATGGAGTCAATGATCACTTTTTCCTTGGTCCCAATAAAAAGATTTTTCCCTCCTGAATATTGTTTAGTTATGCTGAAAATCTTTGAAGGATTCATTTTAACAAAGTGGAGGTTGTATCCTTGAAAGTAGATTGGCTTTTTAGACTTTGGGGCTACCACATGAATGGTTTGCGGGAGCTGCGTCGTGAGTTTGTAATAAGATAATGCTGATAAGAAGGAAACATAAGAATGAGGAATTAAATTGGATGCAATTGCGTATATGTTGGTGTCATTTAGGGCGTATTTTCCCTTTTCAACTTGTAAGATATGCTCTTTTTTCTTCAGCCGGTGAAGATATAGAGAGCAGTAGTTTTTTGGTTTTCGAAGAATACGTGACAGATCGTTTATGGTAAATACAGCCAAAGATGACTGTTCCAAATGCCGGATGACTTGGAGGAGTTGCATGCCTCTATTAAGGGGCTTATCTATATAAATATTTCGTTTTTATTATATTATCATTTTTGATAATGATATGCTAACAAAAAATATATCCATCGACGGCGTTAGTGTGTTTTTATGATTAACGAAGGTTACCCATATATGTAACTTTGGTTCATTTACAAATTTTATGGTATCTAGTAACAATTTTATATGTGACTTAGTAGCGAATTGAGTTTTTCACTTATAGCGAATCTCACAATTTGTTCAATTATGGATAATCCCGCTGATTATCTTACTTTTGGCGGGATTATTCATCCCGATAATTCCATCTAGATAAGTAGCTTGATTAACGGAATTATCGATATTTATGAGATTCGCTATTACTTGACAAATTAAGTCGTTATAACCAATCTATTCCTTCCTTCTGGCTGCAGATTGATCTCAGTGCCTTTTTTTAAGTTGAGGAATTGAATGATCTTCTTAGGCAGACGGATGTCTAAGGTTGTTCCAGCTTGACCGATCTTGGTCTTGGCATACAAACCCCAAAGACCCTTTTTCTTAGCAAGCTCGGTCATTTTTTTAGAAACGTTCTCTGAGAAGAAGATTTCACCGCAGGCATTGCAAGTCTCAGCCATGAACTTACCTAAAGAAGTGCCGTATAGCTCGTAATCTACCTTTTTCCGGCTTAAGGTTCCTTTTTCGCATAGATAGCATTTGACCATTTTTATTCGATTGTTACGGTTTTTATGGTGTATTCATCGCCTTTGACTTTATAGCAAACCCCTATATAAGAGTAGATGGATTTAAATCCATCGGTTTGTCTGAACTTGACCCCTCTTTGTATGGCTGTTTTTATCTGCTCTTCGTCGACTCCTCGATCGAACATCTGCTGCCGTGCATGGATTGTAATGATCAGCTTCAATGGAACCTACTCTAATCATTTGTAATTATAAGTAATTACTTTATCTATATAAAGCTTTCGATCAACTATTTAGAACTTTTATGGCTTATTTGACAGAAACCCGTTAGGAAGCTTTATTCTCCTTCACATGAATGTGAATCTCGCCGAAAGGAGGTTGTTGAGGTCTTCGATGCTTTGACGGTGGTCGTCTAGTTGTTGCCGGGAACGTTGAGGTTGTTCGTCCAGATGTCCATCCTTTGATATGTTAGACTGTTTTTTGAGAGGAAGTCCTGCATCTCGTAGGATCGTGCTGCTGGAATGGAAAAGGCAGAGGGAGAGAGGCGCTTCCCACCGAGGCGTTCGATGAGGCCGGGTAGGACATATGTTTTATCTTTAACTTTCTGCTTGTAGCCGTAGAGCCTCCTCCAAATCCTAACCTTGTCCTTGTGCAAGCCTTTCACTTCGACTAAGAATAAGACGTATAGCTCTCCATCTGGCTTTCCGGCATATTTTGAGTAGATAGCAATTCCATTCGCTATCATGGAATTTTTTAATTCCCATTCTTCCAATCGCCCGACTTTGCAAGAAATCGAATTTGAAACTCCAAGTAACTTCCAATATTTCTGAAACTTAAGGCTTGCGTAGAAATCATCCAAGACTTTATTTACAAAAACATTGTTTATCGTGTCGGTATCGATGAATAGATCTATGTCGCTTTCCAGTGTCTGATCTCCACGGGCTGTACTCCCGAATAAGATGATCGCTCGGACCGTATCGGGATCTTTTATCTGTTCCATGAAGAAGGAAGCAAAATCCATGGCGTAGGCCACTAATTTACTTGATTTCATCCAACCCCAACTCCTTGAATATTTTTCGCAATGCTTGGAAATGCTGAATGATCTCTTCTAGAATTTGTTTTTCTTGCGGCGAGCCGTAGCAAAGCGTGTTTCGCCTTTCTTCAATGGAATGCATATGCGTTAGAATTTCTTCTTTTCTGTCGAAAGGTATGGATAGTTTTTCTTGGATCTTGTTTTTCGAAGCGAACCAGTCGTGCTTTAGAACCTGGTCTGAACTCAATAGGTTTTTCTTGTGCAGAAACATCTCTAGCAAATCCACCATGGCAACGGAAGCATGAAACCCAATGGTTCTTTGCTTTCCTTCTAGGCCGCTTCGGATGGCTCTTTCTAGCTCCTCAAGACTTTCTTTGTAGTTCCGAAGATGGCTTTCTATTTTCATTTACTCTAGAAATGTGACTTAGTATATAAACTTTATGGTATTTAGTAACATATTATTATGTGATTTGGTATATTATTTAAGTCGTAACCTTTAAATATTAGTATGATTTATCATACTAAAGTGGAGAAGCTCAAAGCCCTGTTTTTAGAGGAAAGCTTGCGAAGATGGCACTTTGAAGACCTTGTACGAGCTTCTGTCATGAGCCGAGAGCGGGTCAACCATTACTTGAAAAAACTCATAAAAGAAAACGTTATCTTGCGAGCCAAACCACGCGGTCGAATGCCCTATTATGTCGCCAACCAAGACTCTCTTACCTTCCGTACGGAGAAACAATTGTATGGACTCTACTTGCTTGCACAGAGCGGCCTCTTTGAACATCTCCGATCCCTTCCAGATATTAAAACAACTCTTCTTTTCGGTAGCTTTGGCAGAGGCGACTGGAGCAAGTCCAGTGATATTGACCTTTTTATCTATGGCGATGATTCTGGTTTTGACAAAGCTGGTTTTGAGCGTAAGTTGGGAAGAGAGATTCAAGTGCTAAGTTATATAGACTCTCATACGATGAGCAAAGAACTTGATCCCAAATTGCTCCCCAATATTGCTCGAGGATTTCAAATCAAAGAAAGCCTAGAGCCCTTCACGGTGACTGTGCATGCCTAAAGAAAAAACGCCTGAGGAAGTGTACGATGACCTTGTAAGCCAAGGACTGTATGAAGAAGCACACTTTGATCAAGATGAGATAGAGAAGGTTAAGATGATGGCGCTCGAAGATTATGAATATGGAAAGCAACTCAGAAAAATGGAGAAACCTAATTGGCGAGTTATCTTTAACATTCACTACGATGTTTTGCGAGAGCTTTGCGGTGTTCTTATGAAGTTCAAGAAACAAAAGACGAGTAATCACCAAGGACTCTTTGCCTTTATCCTGCTGAACTACTCTGAACTTGAATTCGACTGGCACTTCTTTGAAACCATTCGCACTGTCCGAAACCAGAATAAATACAAAGGAAAAGACATCAGTCAAGAGACCTGGAAAACAGTTGAATTCCAGATGGATCTTTATATTAGTACGATTCAAAAAACCATTGACAAACAACTTAAAAACTGAGACTTAGGAGACCTTATTCTCCTTCACATGAATGTGAATCTCGCCGAAGTGCTCGGCTTGCTGCAAGTCTATACGGCCTTGCGTGTCTAGGTGAAGAAGGGGTTGGAACATGAAGATCTTATCTTCCTTGACGTCGGAATTGACGAGCTGCGAGAAGGTCAAGGCATTCTGGCCATTGTTCTGATGATGAGCAAAGACTTTTTCGTAAACGTCTTCGATGACTTCGCTGATGTCAAATTTTTTATCGGGCATCTTCACTTGCATCGGGGCAGCAGAAACAAACCGTTTTCTTTTTGCTTCCACTTCCAAGGCTTTTTCCAAGGCTTGGATTAGGTCGTATACGGAAACTTTTCTTTTTCTTGGTTGAGGGGTTCTTGGAACCAATCCAGGAATGTCGGGTCTTGGGCGGCTGCCTTCGATTTCATCGTATAAGTTGACGTTGTCTAATTCGCCGGAGATCATCTGATCCAAAGCGGCAATGTCTTCATCTAACAATTGATTGGATTTAATTTTCAGTAATAAAGCTGAGGCGAGGATGATCTTGCCGGAAAGACGAAAATCTGTGGCTTCCAATTTCTTGATGGTGTCTAAGAAATGCGCTGCGATTAGACTCACGTCAATGTCCCAAGGATCCATCTGTTCAGTGTTGATTAATTCGTAGATGATGTTCTGCCAAGTGATTTCATCCTGGTTGAATAAGATGCTGAATATACGGTCTTGGGTGGCTGTTTTTTGTTGGATCAAGAGTTCGGCCATGGTGGTGTTCTTTAGAATCCTATCTTGGAATATGGTCAATCTACGTTTATAAAGATTGTGCATGGGACGTCCTATTTGAGCTGTTTTTCTCCTCAAAAAAGGGTCATGCTTTATAAGGCTCCAGACCCTCCTTTACCTATGAAAAGAAGCTTACTTCCTTTTGCATTGACCTTATCCTTAGCTGGTTCTCCCCCAAGAAGCTCTCTGGCAACACCTGAATCGCCTCTAGACATTATCGAGTTGAAGGCGGTAGTTCAGAGTCAAGAAACAGAGTTAGAAAGTTTGGAAGCCACTCTCAACCAAAACGAGCAAAAATACGGTTGCTCTGGCCAGCCTCGTTATCCCATGCAGGGGCCGAGAAATAGGATTCGGAGGAAATCACGTGCACCTGCAAGTCGACATTCCAAAAAAATATTCAGTACAAGTCGCTGAAATCATGCTAAAAAGCCGCAGTTCTAAAAGAATTTTCGAAAAACACCCAGGATTTCACAAACGCTATCCACGAGGAAAATTCTGGAGCGGATACGAACACCACGAAAGCACAGGCATGAAAAACTTCGAAGAATCAGCAGCTTACGTCAGAAACCAAACACAACACCACGGAATAAAAATCATCAACGACCGACAACAAAAAATCACCCACTTCGCATAGCCGCCCGAGATACGGCAAGCCCGACCAAGTGGAGGGCTTGACGAGTGAGGGCGGCGCGCCACGGGGGTCATAGGGGGTCAAGTACCCCCTATCTCATAAATACCGTTTTCTGGAAGGTTTGATTGCCTTGTTTGATCGCATGGGATTAAAGTAATTGGAGTTCTCGTCGACGTTTAGGCTTTTATCTCGACTAAGAACTTTTCAGGTGTGAGGAGTTTGATCTCGGCATGCTTGCCTTTTCTCCAGTTTTTACTGATCTCTTTTGGGAATCGTAGGAAATGCGTTTTTCCATCGAAATTGATGGTTCGCTCCAATGTTAATAGTTTATCGTCCAGTAAGCGTTCGATGGCCCAGAAGGTTTCCAATCGCTTTGCTTGATCTACATCTAAGTGATCTGTGCCACAGTGATTACAATGCCATGCTTCGTATTTGAATTCGAACTCTTTCATTTTTACTTTTTTCAACTCTTTTTTTGTCGTCTCATTGCAGCATGTAAATGGGCCTTTGAATGCGTCTTTGTCAACGGTGACTTGGACTTCTTCTAAGACTTCTTCGGGACCTATTTCTTCTTTCATTTTTTCACCTTGTATAAGTTGATTTGCCAACCGGATGATGGGTATGCTGTGATGATTTTTGTGCTGTTTTTTTCACATGTGAAAATAATCGTGAGGTATCGATTCGTTTTTGCTAGAGCCATATGTCGGCCTTCCTTTGCTCTAAAGAAACGAGGCTCGTTCCTAAGTAAGGCCCATTCGACCTCTTCCATTTTTACATTGTGTTTTTTGAATATTTTCTCTAAGATTGTTAGTTCTATGAGGACTTTCTTAATGAACATTTTGTACTCTTTAGTGTACTCTATAAAGTACTATTCATTTATATAGTTTTGCTTCTCTTAGGACTTGTGGACAGAGCGAACGGCTGTGAAAAGGCTTCACCTTAAAGCCGTTCTGGGATCCCTTCCCTAAGCCGAAAGCCTCAGCACTTGATGTGGGGTCTTCGATTGTTTTGCAAGCGAAACCTTTATATAGTCTTTATGACTCTATAAATATAGTAAAAATGACTATTAATTGCCCGAATTGTCATGTGGAAGCCAAAGCGGCTGAACTGCTCATTGAGGAAGCGGTGCGGTATCGATGCGGGACGTGTGAGTATTCTAAATTAGAGCCTGTCGCTAGCCGCACCGCGACCCCCCCTTCTACCAGCCCCTTACAGCTGAAACAGAAAATTACGACGATTAGTCAAGGTCGGCTGGGATTGTACTTGAACCAAGACCTGGTCCGAAGCTTGGGATTGAAGGCTGGGCAAGAGGTGTTTGTGAGCGTGCCGGATGGTCAGCACATTCTGGTTCGACTGGACTATGGAAGATGAATGCCTGGAAGTTTCTTGTACTCATCCAACCCATAGTTACGATTTGTAGACTGCGCAAGCGTAACGAAACGGTGAAAAGGAACTTCTTTTCCATCTATTCTTATCTTTCTATTTCTCCAGTTGAACTCCAATGCCACTCTTTCCACGTACTTACCATCTTGCACTTTTTGAACATAGTCCATGATGTCAGAATCATAATTCCTTCGGCCTGAGAATTTTTCTAAAGCGCCTTGCCAAGTCTCTGTTTGCTGTCGAAGATCGCATAAAAATCGAGCGGCAGCATCTATGTTTTTGATCGGATGGAATCGCTCATCAATTTCAATCAATTTTCTTAAATCGCCATTATGTAATTCAATTGCGTCTTTGATTGCCTGGCCTTGCTCTCTATCTATAAGCTTATTGGAGTCGGTGATCGTCTCTAAACCATAAGCCTTAGCCATCCTTGGTTGCATATGAATTAAACCCACACCACCATCTCCTTCTTCGTTTGGTTTGATGGACAACCCTTTGGATTCTACACAAATCATACCTAATAAATAATCTTTTGGAATTCCATATCGATATTCAACTGCGTAGGTGATGTCCCGCCAACGCATAGCCCGCTCGATTCGTCCTTCGGGTAACCAACTTCCACGCAAATCAATCTGTGAAAAGTCAGGTTCTTCCACTAAGGGTTGGTATCCAATTTTGGGAACAGGAACTTTTGAATAATCTATTTTTTTATTTTTTACCTCTTCCTCTTTTTCCCCTTCTACTTTTTTCTCTATTTCTGTTTTTTTGGTTTCTCTCCCACAACCCGCTGCTAATATGACTCCAAGACCTCCTAATAGAAACGCTCTTCGATCCATGGGTTGGCTGCCCAGTGTTTCTATGGCGTTGCCTAGATGGGTTAGTCTTTGATAGAGGCTTTCTACCTGATCTGTGAGTGCCATCTAGCTTGTTAAGGCTATTGACTATTTAAATTTTATCACTCTATAGTACTCAAAATAACAATATTTATATATCCAAACCCCCTAAACCCCCGTATGAACCTATCCAGACTTGTTGAAAACCTACGCGAAGCCCTCTGGAAACGAGAGGATCCTAGCCGTCGACGGTTCCTTAGACAAGCTGCTTTAGCTCTTCCTGCTTTGACCTCTATTGGAAGCTTGCTTGCTGCCTCTCGCTCATTTGCACAGGATCATACAGGTATGCAGGATATCTCCTATTTATGGCATCCTAAACTTGAAGCGATCCAAGACTACGCTGAAGAAGTGGCGGATGTACTTGGGCTTGATGTTCGGAAAAAACTGCGTATCGTTCAAGGAACAGAAAACTTTGGATTGGTTTATGATCGAAATGGTGAGGTTGACTCCACTTACAAGGTAGCAGCTCGCCACACTCAACTTTTATTGGCTGCTGATTTAGATGAAGCAGTACCTATCCGCGACGATGGATATGATGAACTCTTCAATGTAAGCTATGGGCTTGGACCTAACTTAGAAGCCATTACTAGCTTGTATGGGAGGGTCTATTCACAACTAGGCTCTAAAGTAGGAAGAAATCTTTTCATTGAAGAAACGGATCAAGAGAACTTTGTACTTGTTTACAAACGACTGGGTGATCGAGATAGCACACTGGATGTTGCCCGTAAACACACTGCGATTCTTCGAAGCCAAGGCATTGAAGCGAGCATCACTCGAGAAGAACTAAGAGAGGTGGTTTATGGTGAATCTGCTTTTCTTCATGAAAAAGAACCTCAAGATCTTCCACATCCTATCCTTATTCCAAGACCTGCTCCTTCACAACCCCATTCGGTTCCTACTCCAAGACCTACTCGTCCACATTCTAAACCTCTACCCACTCCTCCTGTTCATCGTCCAGCACCTCCCCGTCGAGGTGCCCCTGAGTCCCCCGCGCATCGCATCGCGTCTTCAGGTTTAGAAGACTCTGTAGAACAGTATGTTAGTCGACTGCGATCTAGAGGAGGATTAAAAGACAATGAAGCGACATCTTGGCTTGTTTATGATTTAACTACTGGACAAGACTTGGTTACTATCAATGCAGATCGCTCCAGACAATGTGCTAGCATGTTTAAACCATTTGTTGCCCTTGCTTACTTCCATCAAGTAAAAAAAGGAAAGGAGAGATATGATGCTAAAACCAAGCGTTTGATGGAGCGCATGATCAATAACAGTAGCAACAGCGCCACCAATCAACTCATGCGCAGACTTGGCGGAGCTCGTCACGTTGATGAGATTCTTAGCCAAAATTATGGTCATCTTCTACCTGACACTGAAATCGTTGAATCCATCCCACCTGGAGGCAGAGCCTATAGAAATACTGCTTCCCCTAATGATTACCGACGGTTCCTTGAAGCTATGTGGAAAGACCAATTGCCTTATGCTCCCGAGATCAAGCGTATTATGTCCCTACCTGGCGGAACAAGGGAACGTATTCGAGGATCACAAGTTCCTTCGGGAACTATTGTTTATCATAAAACTGGGACTACTGGACTTGCAGTAGGGGACATGGGAATCTTATCTTTTAAAGGAAAAAATGGAAGACGATACCCAGTTATTGTTGTTGGAGTTGCGCAAAGAGATCATAAAAATGATAGCACAGGAATATGGGGATCTCGCGTTACCCGTTCCATTGGAGGAGTTTCCGACTTAGTTTATCAAGAAATGAAAGGAAGATATGACCTAATTTAATTTTCTTATTATTCTTTTTTAATTTCTCTTATAAAATAAAGACAAGAATAAATAAAGAATAAAAATAAATAAAGAATAAAAGACTAACTTTATCTAGTTGATCGTTCGATCACAGTATATGGCTTTCCGCCAGTGCTGCGCGCAACATTTTCTAGTGTTGTTCGTACATCTGGCCGAACGACTTCCACTTCTCCAATTGAAATGGGTGTATGGCTGCGATTAGCTTCAACGATTATACTTCCTGGAGTAACTCCTCCTTGCGTGTCTTCTCCATCTGTTAAAACAGTGATCTTCTTTCCAGGATGTCTGCGCACCACATAGTCCATTGCTTGCCATAGAGGGGTGCTTCCACAAGGACTTACTTCAGAAGCGGTTCGGATGGATCGCACATGGCCTTGGTCACTAAAGCATGTACTAAAAGCATACAATGCTTTTCCTTTGCCGAAGTTGTAACGAGCTACAGCCCTCCATTTTCCAAACTCATCCATAGAGGAACTTGCATCCAATAAATATACGTCACCTGGTAAGTTTGCTAACGCTGCTTCGATGGTGCTCTGCTCTATTCGAACCACGACCCTGCGGTTCTGCCTCCATGCTCTTTTGTCATGACCTTGACTGGTTGGTTTTGCTTCACCATATGAAGTCGTGTCCATCGAACCATGGCCTCCATAGGTACGTACAAATCGGGCCACTCCTTTAGCTCGTTTATCTCCTAAATAATCATTCCAGTTATCTGTACTTCGTTCGTCTGCGTGCCCTTCAACAACCCAGTGAGAAGCTCTTGGGTGGGCATGAACAAAATCTGCGATGGATTGATAATCTCCTCGGTCTAATGTTCAACTGTTTGTGGGGAAGTAAACTGTTAATGTTTTATCATCTGCTTTGTTCGGCAACTGATCTCGCATGCTAGGCGCTTGTGGAACCTGACGGGCTTTCGTTGGCCTTCCTTTTGGAGAGGATTTACGCCGTGCTTCAACGTCACTTACTCCTATACCTGATAATAAAGAAGCAATTGCAGCAATGCTAACTAAATTTTTGAGTTTCATTTTTTCCTCCTACGCCGTCGCCAAACTCTTCAATCCAAGATTCTCCACCAATTCTTTATATCGGTTGCGGATGGTGACTTCGGTGATGCCAATCGCATCGGCAATGGCTTCCTGCGTTGTTTTTTCTTTCGTCAACTTGGAAGCGGCGTAGATGGCTGCGGCTACAATGCCAATGGGACTCTTGCCGGAGGTGATTTCCTTTGCCTGAGCCTTTTCAATCAATTCGACGGCTTTGGTCTGTGTTTTAGGGCTGAGTTTGAGCTCTGAGATGTAGCGGCCTACGTACATGGTGGGATCTGAAGGAGCTACTTTGAGATTCAAGTTGCGAATCAGGTATCGGTAGTTACGGCCGATTTCTTTCTTGTTCACACCGGAAGCGTGGCTGATTTCATCCAAGGTTTTTGGAGCGCCGTAGTTGCGGCACGCAATATATATTACGGCAGCAACCATGTGTTCCGTACTTCGACCGCGTACAAGGCCTCGTTGGGCGGCGGTGGTGTAAACTCGAGAACACTCTTCATTCAGGATCTTGGATAACTGTAATACGGAACTGATTCGGTGGATTTCAGTTAAAGCGAGCTGCAAGTTGCGCTCAATGGCAGTAGCGGTGTTGCGCTGCCACTTTCTCAAACGGAAAAACTTGTCCTTATCCCGGCCTGCCAATTTATAGAGGTCGGATTTGGTACCAATCTCCGTTCCAAGGCCGCGATCGGCTTGTGTATACGTTAAAGGGGCGCCTGTTCTTCGGCGTTGTTCGCGCATGGCATCGTCCATTTCACGCCAGTCCTTACCATGGTCCATGATCTTATCTTCAAGAACTAAGCCACAATCTCGGCAGATGATTTCGCCGTGGTCTGTGTTGTGGTGCAGTTTCATGCTGTCACATTCCGGGCATTTTCCGATGGCTTTGACTTTACTTGGTACGCGTTCTGTTTTTAGCAATAGTTCTTTTTGGTCCATGTTCCACCTTGTTTGTCAAGAATCTGCTGTTCTTGAGCATCTCAAGATTCTTTCGGAATCTTGATATTTGAACGAGAATTTTTTAGATCCTCGACTAGAACGCTCCTTAATTTGCTACTTTTAGGTAATACGTATCAGTATTTAAAACTTACGTTTGGTTATATATTATCTATATAGAAAATTATTATTTTTGACCCTGAATACGGCCTTTTTTTCCCTTCTCGTTTTTAGCCTCCTACAAAAAAATCCATGGCAAACCATAACATTTAAATACTAAAAGCGTACCTTCTAATCCATACTTCCATATTTTTCCAAAGAAAATAGGAGGGGGAAAAACATGAAAAGAATGATACTACCCATCGTGTTGGCATTATTACTAATGCCCTTTGCACTCGGTTCTTACCGATTCGCAAATACACCGTCTAGCACAGCAAGTCCTGCTGTTGCTATGAACCAGCCCACTAGCATGAGCTACCGGGCTCCACCGCTCTATGTGCCTCAGCCCATGGGCGTTAGCCGAGATGTGCGATTCTTGCCTCCGGTAAGTGAAGAACAACTCCAGTTGGATGAAAACGGCGTTGTTGTAGACCAAGCAACCAATCCTGTTACCTATGGAACCAGCGGCGGAATTTTCGACACTGGACATAACTCCTGGACTCTAAAACAGAGACAACAAATTGGACCTTACTTCTCTGACAACCAAGTAGGATTCAGAGCAGGCCCAATCCAAACCAACCACTACCAAAAGTGGAGAGGACGAAGCTACTTAACCGACTACCTCGGATACCATGCTCCCATTCAAGTCTTAAAGCAATGGAGCATAGGTTCCAGTGGCAAAGCCATGAGCGGTAAATACCTCAATCCGGGTATCCCCAATATGGTCAAGATGGATCCACAATACGTGAATCCCGGCTTACCTGCTTACGTCAATGAAGGAACTGTTGCTCAATAAGAGCATCTTTTTTTCTTCTCTTTTTTACTCTTTTTAACCAATCCAGTTCTGTAGAAAGTCTCACTAGCGTTCGGTCTTGCACCCGTTCGCATCTCAACCTTCTGTTCATAAGCACCCTCTCCGTAGGAGGCGACCCTCTCGGCGCTCAGCTGTTCGCTATAAAGATGCTCACAATAAAGGCGGCAAGACACCACTTTCTACAGAAACCAATAATCCATAACTCTTATATAACCGTTTAAACTCTTCTCCTGAATGGACAAAGAAATACAGGATTCTTTCCTAAAAGCAGGACGTATCGCTGCTGAAGCCCTTGCCTACGGCCAAAAAAAGATTAAAGTGGGCGTTTCCCTGCGCGAGGTCTGCGATGCCGTAGAACAAAAAATAATCGCGTTAGGTGGCGGCATTGCCTTCCCCGCCCAAACCAGCCTCAACCATGTTGCCGCCCACAACTGCCCTGGACCAGAAGATGAAACAGTCTACCAAGAAGGCGATGTGGTCAAATTAGATGTAGGAGTCCACATCCAAGGCTATGTAGCGGATAACGCCTGTACCGTTAACTTAGGAAGCCATGATGACCTTGTGAAAGCCAGCCGTGATGCTGTAAATGCCGCTATCCGCATCCTGCAACCCGGATTGCCTGTCTGTGCCATTGGAAAAGTTGTGGAAGAAATCATCACCAGCTATGACTTAGAACCCATCCGTAACTTATGCGGACACGGCCTGGGTCAATTCAAAGTTCACACGTCTCCTACGATTCCTAATTATGACAATGGAGATCCCACCCCCCTTAAAGAAGACCAGGCCATTGCGATTGAGCCGTTTGCCAGCACTGGTGGGGGTATGATCTATGAATCCGGAGAAGCCACTGTTTTCATGCAAACCAACCATCGACCCCTACGCAGCCCCATTGCCCGCAACATTCAAAAAGAAATTGACCAGTACCAAGGATTGCCCTTTACTACACGATGGCTGACCCAAAAATTTAATTTAGGCAACGTCAAACTCGGCTTGATGGAACTCAAGAAAATCGGCAACATCCGAGAATATCCTCCGCTTCCTGAAAAAAACAAAGGATTAGTGAGTCAGGCAGAACACAGCATCATTGTACGCGACAAACCCATTGTGATCACGAAACGAGATGAGGATTAATTGATTCGTATGTTTCCATTTAAGACCTGAAACGGGGCATGGGCTGTACCATAAACCCCCATCTGAGAAGCCACTAAATCCAGCAAGGTAAAAGATTCTGCCGGAGCTACGAGTAACTTATCCATCTTACCTTGATCTCCTTCAAAATTGCACCCGCTCCATGCGTTCATTACACACAGCAAGTCCTCTCGACTCATCCAGTGCCTCTCCACTGCGCAAGAAGCATTCTTTACTCTAGAACGATACGCTTCCACTACTTCATCCAACGAATGAAAAGTACTTTCTTGCAATGGTGCCAAGCAAGCCTCCACGTGTAGCTGAGCTCCTCTTAACTGGGTGTGATACAACCCACTTTGTAAATCATCTGATAATAATGCAATACTATCCCAATGACGCCCCATATACACCTGCCCTTCTGTCTGGATCGTTTCCTTTCTATATCTCCTTTTTCTGTGCAGGGGCCGAGAGTACGTCAGGTCTGAGCGTAGCGAAGACCTGATGATGAATCGGCCCGAAATAGAGAACGTTTAATTCTTCGAATTTGTAGAGAAAGGGCGAACGGCGGCAAAAATAAGTTTTTGTAGCTTGACCGCCGTTCGGAGACAAAAAATGAACCAAACTAGCTTTAGCTCTGAAGATCTTAAAGTTTTCGGTCGCACGAAGCGCGACACGCGTAATAATTGGGTCACAGTAATGTTTGTAACCAAATGCAGGTATAACTGCTTCTTAAAGCAAAGTCACATCGATACGTGCACAGACGCTTTCAAAGAACTCGAAGCCTGCGGCTTCGAGTTTGGAGAAATAGGATTCGGAGGAAATCACGTGCACCTGCAAGTCGACATTCCAAAAAAATATTCAGTACAAGTCGCTGAAATCATGCTAAAAAGCCGCAGTTCTAAAAGAATTTTCGAA
>Ga0209542_10008949_pt1 | contig 18526 bp, 9 predicted proteins | sample RifCSPhighO2_01_FD_184028 | JGI IMG/M metagenome (GOLD analysis project Ga0209542, IMG submission 184028) | Soil microbial communities from Rifle, Colorado - Rifle CSP2_plank highO2_0.1 (SPAdes) (version 2) | ecosystem: Environmental > Terrestrial > Deep subsurface > Rock core/Sediment ...
GACAACACGGTCTTTAATGGAGTTCTTACCGGAGATTCGGCTCAAACCTCGCAACACATTGATACTCTGACCTTTGACGGAGGACACTTCACTGTCACCAATGCTTCCTCAACTTCATACGTCAGACTGGATTGGACCAATGGTCCGGCTTCAAGATCAATTGAACAAACCATCGTCAAACAATGGGAATTCAGAAACGGAGCTTCCTTCTCCGCTGATTTAGAAGTCTATGACAACAATGGATTAGCCTTTGCCATCTTCTCCTCCACTTCACTGGGCAGATTCGGACTGGGTGACGTTACTCCTGAAGCTTTCTTTGAGATAGCCTCAGGTTCGGGAGTTATCGCAAGTATTTCTAATATGTTTTCAATCACCTTCGGCCTAGGAGCTTCATTGTCACCGAGATTAGAGTTATATGGAAATAATTCAGCTTCTCCAAGTTTGGAATTTAATCCTAATAATGACCCCGAGAAGAACTTTATTATCAGAGCTGGAAATCTTGGCGGTACCAGTACAATAATGGATAGATTAGGAATATTTAACGGTGTCGGAACAGAATTAGTTACGATAGCTTCAAATGGTAATGTGGGTATAGGTACTTCTACTCCAACTTCTAAGTTTCATGTTTATGGAGGCAGTGACATGAGAACATTCTATATATCACATACTGTACTTGGCGATAGTTCAATTACCGAAGATGTCGCCAGAATTGACGTATCTTTTACCCCCACCACTACTGCTGCCGATATATCCGCGGACGGTCTAGCTATAGATTATTCAGGCGTAGTTCTACAGGATGTTTTCGCCGCATCAACATTTAACGTAACCGGAAACGGATTAAATGTATTTAGATCTGTAATTAATTCAGGCTCCAATGACATAACAAATCTGATCGGTGCCGCAGCATATATAAAGGATGATTGTGTAGCAACCTTCGGCACCTGCAACTCCCTATCCGACGTCCTTCGTCTTGAGCAGGCTGATACTGCAAATGCAGGTGCTTCTGCTCTAAATATAACTACAGCCGGTACCGGCACCGGAGCTAAAGCATTAAGAGTCAACGATGATGGAACTTTTTCTGACTTAACCCCATTCGTAGTAGATGTCTTAGGTAATGTCGGTGTAAAAACCGCTTCACCATCGCAAGCTCTTGAAGTCGTAGGAACATCATCATCATCATGGCTCTTCTCGTCCGGTGCTATTCAAGTTGCCGGTACTACCGGTGCCTCTACCTCCTACTCAAGATTCGGCACTGCTGTTGCTAACCTCCCCGAATCAAACTGGATCTCCACCAGTAATGACCTCTTAATCTCCGGAGACCTCTACGTCGTAGGTACAGGTTCCTTCAACATAGCCTCTGCCTCTTTCTACCGAGGTACAGCCTTTAATATTACCGGCAACGAATGTTCTGACGCAGGCGATACCCTGGCCTGGAACAACGGTACCTTCACTTGCGGAACTGACTCTGAGGGTTCCGGTTCATCATTCTCCGGCATAGAGATCTTCAACTCAGGTGATACCCCTGCCCTCCGCTATGGTTCAATCTCATATGACGCCTCCCACTTTACGGTAACTTTCACTGACACCGCCTCTACCGCATTTGTCCGTCTTGACTGGGGATCCGGCGGACCGGCTTCGTTATCTCAAAACGAAACAGTCACCGGAGACTGGATATTTAACAATGACGTCCTCTTCCAAGACAATGGAACCGGAAGATTCATCTTTGCCTCTACCTCACTAGGAAGATTTGGCTTTGGAGATATTACTCCTGAAGCTTTCTTTGAGATAGCCAGTAGTTCTGGAGTCACCGCATCAATTTCTAATATATTCTTCGTCAACGCCGGAGTCGGAGCTTCTGTTTCGCCTAGGTTTGAAATATTTAACACATCTGCCACTGCCTCTTTAGAAATAGTATCGGGGAATAACTCTGACAAAAGATTTACTATTTTGTCTAATTACACCGGTTATGGAATTAATGACAGACTCTCAATATTGAATGGTTCTGATGTGGAATTATTCTCCATATCCAGCACAGGATTAACGGAGGTTGATACTTTAAGAACCGGTCCGATCTCATTTGAAGATAATGCCGGTATTATCTCGTGGACAAACATGGAGGTATCTTCCGCTTCAAATGGTACGATTATGAGTTATACCGCCCAGATAGATTCTCAGCCGATCTTAACCATATATGGTCTAACTGATTCCGCGAATGGATTAGGAAGAATGGGTGTCGGTATTCTAACCGCTTCACCATCACAAGCTCTTGAAGTTAATGGCACTGCTTCTGCTTCATGGCTCTTTTCAACCGGATCTATTCAAGTTGCCGGTATAACTAAAGCTTCCAAATCCTACTCTCGCTTCGGCACTTCAACTATAGGAGATGCCCACTCCAACTGGATCTCCTCCGCTGACGACTTGCTCTTAAGTAATGACTTGTATGTAGTAGGAAGTATCTCTGCCAACATCGCCTCTGCCTCCCTCTACAAAGGATTAGCCTTCACTGGAGTCGGAGACTGTAATGACTCAGGTGAAGCATTAGGGTGGGATAATGGCATATTCTCATGCTTGGCCGTATCCGCCACCGGTTCATCATTCTCCGGCATAGAGATCTTCAACTCAGGTGATACCCCTGCCCTCCGCTATGGTTCAATCTCATATGACGCCTCCCACTTTACGGTAACGTTCAACAACGCAGCTTCTACTGCCTTTGTCCGTCTCGACTGGGGATCCGGCGGACCGGCTTCTTTATCACAATCAGAAACTGTCACCGGTAAATGGGTATTCTCCGGCGGAGCTTCATTCTCAACCAGTCCAACTAACCTGTTAAATATAGAAGGAAGCGTTAGCGGGACTACGAGCGGAGCGACGGCTATCGCCGGAATTTATTCCAGCTTGAGTTTCAATTATACCGGCACGGACGGTGGTTTTCAGTTCGGCCACAGGTTTATAAATAATATATCTGGCAGTACGTCTACTGCATCTCATATCGGTACATTAATTAGGATGGATGATGATACGACGGAAGCCAATACAATCAGAGGCCTTGAAGTTCAGGCTTGGTCGGGAACTAATGTTTTAGGTGTAAATACGGGTATTGCTACATTCGGTAAGACATTTGGTCTGCATGCGGTGACGGATGGTTTGGCCGGAGGCAAATCTCAACCGGCGGCTGTATTTGCTGATTTGCAGAATGCCACTCAAGGTAATGCAATCCGTGCCTATACTTCAACCGCAACTTCGGCAGACATAGCATTGATATTCCATACCGGCACGGCATATACCGGCGATGCACTATCTATTGATATCGCTTCCGGGTCAGGCACATTTACTACCGGTAATTTCTGGAAAGCTCGTTTGAGCGGTACGACCAAAGCTCACCTGGATTCAGATGGCAATATGTTCGTGAATTTGAATTCTAGTGGCAATAGTGCTCTTTGTCATACGACCTCAGGCGCAGAAGAAGAGATAGTTGACTGTGCTACTGATCCGCAGGCCGACTATATGGAAATGTATCCGACAATGCTTGGCAGTGAAGAAGGGGATATATTAGTTACTAGCTTTGAAGACTTTGCAATTTCATCAGCCGGAGATAAGGTAGCCAAATTGGTCAAGTCGTCAACTTCTTATGACCAGAATATAATCGGTATCGTCTCAAGCGCTTCACGAGCCGGAGACTTTAACAGCATCGGTTATAACATTAAGCAGGCGGACAATCCTCAGCCGATTGCTTTATCGGGACGTGTTAAGGTGAAGGTTAATTTGGATAACGGTCCAATTGCAGTTGGCGACAGGATTACGACATCAACCGTTTCCGGAGTTGGTATGAAAGCAACTCAGTCGGGAATGGTAGTCGGTATAGCTTTGGAATCACTTGACACAGTTGCTTCCCATTCGGCAAGCTCAGGGCAGGCTGGTTCTTACGGAAAAGTAATGGTATTTGTAAATTCAGGATATTGGGTGCCAACCACAACGGCATTGGCCGGCGGTACGGCATCCCAAAGCATTGAGTTTGTTTACGGGGGTATGCCTATGGCGGACCTGTTTAATGTGATAGTCGCTAAATTTGCTGATTTATTTGAAATAGTATTTGAAAAGGGAATTATCCGTGTGGCTGAACTTATATCCGATAGGCTTACTTCAAAAGAATTATGTTTGGAAGATATCTGTATAACCAGAGACCAGCTGGAGGCATTGCTTAATGCAAGCGGAGTACCACAGCAGACTTCCAGTGAAGAAGAACAGGCAACTCCGACACTGCCGAATCCGTCTCCAACGCCAGACGTTGGAGATACGGATTCGAGCATCCTCGATTTGTCAGCTGAATCAGATGGTTCTGATTCAGGACAAATCGGGACAACACCCGAGCCTTCACCCTCAGTAACACCTACACCAGATCCGTCTCCATCACCAACTCCCGACCCGACACTGCCGAATCCGTCTCCAACGCCAGACGTTGGAGATACGGATTCGAGCATCCTCGATTTATCAGCTGAATCAGATGGTTCTGATTCAGGACAAATCGGGACAATCCCAACCCCCGAACCGACACCTGAACCGAGTGAATAACCTACTCCTGAACTCCCGATTTTATAAATTTTAATTTTTCTATGTATTCCACGTATATCTTAAAATCAGATAAAAATAATAAATACTATATAGGTAGTACTTATGATTTGAACCAAAGATTACATCAACATAACTCTGGGAAAGTTAAATCAACAAAGCGGTACAGGCCGTGGAGTATTTATTATTTTGATAAATTTGATAACGAAAAAGACGCGATACTACGTGAAAGACAAATAAAATCTTGGAAGAGTAGAAAAATGATAGAAAAATTAAAATTTTTATAAAATCGAGGATCCTCGATTTGCCAGCCAATTCTACGTCTTGGGGCAAATCGGGACAACACCTGATCCTAGCATTACGCCTGACCCTTCAGTAAGTCCGACACCAGAGCAATAAAAACGAGCAGATTTGGAAGTCTTCCGGGGTCTCCGTGTTTATCCTGATTTATTTATGAATCAAAAATTACTAAAAACTATAGTTTTCATTCTCCTTCTCGTTTTTTATGGATCTTTTCTGCTTTATCAGATAGATTTGCCGGCAGCAGATGATTTGCCTCGCCAGATGAAAAATGGCGAGGATATTTTACATGGGCGTTTTGATGTGCTGACCAAAAACGTCTATTCTTACACCGAACCGGATCAGACTTTCGGCAATCATCACTGGGGTTCAGGCGTGATTTTTTATCTGTTACATCAGGCTGTCGGCTATGATGGGATGTCTGTCTTTAAGGTAGTCCTCATGCTCTTTACTTTTGCTTTGTTATTCCACGTTGCCGCTAAAAAAGCCGATTTTTGGCTGGTGGCATTTCTATCCTTACCGGTTATATTAATTTTGCTGGGAAGAAGCAGTTTTCGTCCGGAAATGTTCAGCTATTTCTTCGTCGCTCTCTATCTATATTTTTTGAATGACCTAGAGGAGCACCCCGAGCGTAAAAGGATTTTCTGGCTGATTCCCTTTCAGCTTGTCTGGACAAATATGCATATATTTTTTGTAGCCGGGATATTGCTGGTCGGTGGCTTTTTGTTTGAAAAACTAGTCTTGGCCTCATTCCACGGCCGTAAAGGGTTTTCCGCCGAAGGCGGATCCGCCTTCGGCGGAAAAAATCTTAAGAAAAACATCTTGGTTAAGAAACTAATCCTGCTTTTAGCATGCTTAACCCTGGTTATCTTTATCAATCCTTTCGGGCTAATAGATGCATTTACCGGTTTTGAGCTTAATTCAACCGAAGATTCACCTATCTCTAGCGCAGAAACAGTTTCAGTATCAAGCGTGCTCAGGTCTAGTCCCAAAAGTAGCAATATACCGGCGGTTATCTTTATGCCACTGGTTATATTATCGGCATTAAGCTTTGTCGCGGGGTTTTGGAAAAAATCCTCTCGGCAAGCTCCTATCTTTTATTTTCTGGCAACTGCCGGCACGGCCGTACTGGGCTATCATGTCGTCAGAAGTCTGCCCTTATTCGGTCTGATGCTGTTGCCAGCCGTCTCCGGAAATCTTAACGGAGTATTTATTACAGTAAAAAAACTTTTTTCCGATCGATGGCCGGAAAGAGAAAAAGTTTTAAGAGAGCTGCTGCCGATCATTTTGATAGCTGTATTATTGTATTTTACTTTTTTGGCCCGAGAGCTAATACGGCCATATGAAAAAATTGGAATTGGGATAACGACTCAATCTGAAAGTTCGGCCAACTTTTTTAAGGAGCAGGGCTTGAAGGGCCCGATATTCAACGATACCGATATCGGCAGTTATATAATTGGCAATTTATATCCTCAGGAAAAAGTATTCTCTGACAATCGTTTTCGCGATGCGTATTCGGCCGGATTCTTTAAAAATATTTATACGCCGATTATCTGGGACGATGAAGTATGGAAGATAGAGTCGGATAGATATAATTTTAATGTGATATTTTTATATCATTATGGTGAGGTTGACGGTATACGTAAGTTCATACAGAACAGAATGCGTGACTACGATTGGCCCTTGGTTTATGCAGACGAATACGCCGTCATCTTCATAAAAAGGAATGAGGAAAATAGGGGGATTATAGATAAATTCCAGATTACGCCCGATAATGCAGGCAATAAATTAAGTCATCTTCTGGAATCAACTGATTCGGATGAGATGATCGCCGGAGCCGATCTCTTGGCTTTGATGGGCCGATTCGATCTGGCCATGCTGTCCTATATGAAAGTCGTTTCTCAATGGCCGGAAAGAGGCAAGGTTTGGCTGGTATTGGGAAGAACAGAATTGACAAGAGCCGACCAACAAAATTCAAATCCGACCCTAGCCCTTCTATTCATGCAACAGGCAATTAATCATGGCTGGAAGACATGGGAATCGTATAGCTATCTTGCTTTGGCTTATTTCAGAACCGGTCAGCTTGATAAAGCCAGAGAAGCCGTAAACGAAGAGTTGAAGCTGGATCCTAACAATGAAGACGGAAAACTATGGCTTGATAATCTGGACAAAGCCGAAAAAGAAGCTAGGCAAAAATAAACCCTCTAGGTGAGGGGAGTGTCAGTTATAACTACTCTTTGCTGAAGGATATTAATTTTCCAGAACAGTTTGGCCAATAAACCGTAGCATTCAATGACGCTCTTGAGCTTGAAAGAAGAAGAGATGTTAGTTATCGGTCTTATCCTCATTGGTACCTCAATGTATTTTACACCTGACCGAATAAGATAGATAAGGATTTCTGCCATAAAAGCAAAGCTGTCGGTTGACATGGGAACGGCCATGACAAGTTTACGTCTGATGATGCAATGACCGTTGAAATACTTTAGGTTTAGGCCGAATAGTAAATTACAAATAAATATAAATCCTTTTGAAGCCAACCTTCTTTTTAAGGCTCTGACTTCTTGATTTGCCGTGTAGACTGCGATTATATCGGCTTGGCCGGTGTGTTTCAGAATTTCAACCATAGAATCTTCAGTTAATTCATTGTCGCCCGGAAACCAGGTTACGTATTCTTTCTTGGCGACTCGTATGCTCTGCCTGAATTTATAGCCGATGTTTACATAATCGGCATTGTAAATATGCCTGACATTAAGATCGTACCCAGCTATGGCGTCGGCAATATCCGGCGTACCGTCATTACTTCCGTCCAGACGAAGGTTGGTGACGATGATGATCTCATAATCGTAAATCTGGGCTTTTGCCAAAGCCCTAAGAGTGCTTTCATATGCCATTCTTAGATTTTTAGATTCACAATAGGCCGGTATTATTATTGATAGAGATTTGTCCATGGTAATTTCTAGCGCTACTTTATATTGAAGGTATAGATTTACTTTAATAAACCGACCTACTCCAAAAGATAGCTTAGGTGTTTAACTAAATCTTGTTGGCTTATATATGTTTTATGGCCAACAACTCCAACAGCTATGGCACTAGCTACATTGCCTAAAAACGAGAGCAACTCTATAGGAAAACCGGCGGCGGCACAAGGGGCTGAAATCGCTAGATATGCATCGCCTGCGCCGACGGTATCAGTAATCTTGTGAGCGAATGAGGGTATTGTCGGCAAGCTGTTTTTATTATATTTTTTACCACCACCGTAAGATACGGAGCCTAGGTGGCCAAGCGTAACGGCCATCTTTTTAATTCCAGAATTTTTTACCAATTGCAGCATCACATCTTTAATATTACTCACGTTATCATGGGCGGCTAGACGCGCTTCATTCTCATCAATACAAGCATAATCTATTCTCGGATATTTAAGGACATAGTTAAAACCGCTATTACCGCTGTTTGTCTGGGCGTTGACGGCAAGATATCTTGAATTTTTAGATATAGCATCTATCAGGCTTTTTGAAAGGAAGCCGTGGCCATAGTCAGCAACCAAAACAAGGTCGTATTTGGATAGGTTCTTGGTCAAATAAGTTTTTATTTTATCTGTGACATTTGATGGCAGATGATCTTTGTTAAAAACATATTCTTCAAAAATCTTGGAGTAGTAAGCTCTATCAACGTAACGACGTTTTACTATTGTCGGCCGATCGGGGCAATAGAAAAATTTAGGATTAATGCTCGGCCTTAACTGCCGGCGGATAAACTTTTCTTTTGAGTCCTTTTCGCCCAGATAGGTAACAAGATCAACATTATCACATATGGAGGCAATGTGATTTGCGCAGGCCAAAGCGCCGCCGGCGAATGCCTCCTCATCTAAGAAATGAGCCGAAATAATATTGGCTTTCGGCGGTTTTCCAAGAGGAGTAACATATCGGTATTCATCAATAATGGCCTCTCCGATGACTAAAACCTTCAATTTTTTAAGTTGCTGGAGTTGGGACAGCACATCTTCCAGGGGGTACGATTTTTTAAATACAGATAAAAAGTTAACAACATTTTGAGGCAAGATATTGTAGTATTTACGTATTAATTCAGTTGAATGGATTGGCAGTGACTTAGTGAAGTAAAACGCGCCGCCGACTGATTTTACAAGCTTTTGGTCTATGTGTAGAGCACTTTTTGGATTCTTCAGCTGATCCATTGAATCCTCACCTTTTACATAGAGATGCGGTTTTAACTTTTTTATTATTTGATATGGTCCATCTTCGTTGCATGGAATGACATAATCAACGCATTCCAAGGCGGCGAGGGAAGCGGCCCGAATTCTTTCGTTAAAGGCGGGGGAGTAGGGACCTTTTTGGATAAATCGGTCTGTTTTCATGGAGACCAGCAGAATATCACCGACTTGTTTAGCCTGTTTTAGGTAATGTATGTGGCCATAGTGCATCAAGTCAAAAACGCCATGGCCGAGAACAATTTTTTTACCGGCGGACTTTAATTTGGCAACTATCGGCAGTACTTCAGCAAGCTTTTTAATTTTAGAATTAGGGTCTCGCACATAGTAAGATTACAGCGTTAAACATATTTTTTCAACCCCGTCCTTAAAAATAAATAAAAAGACGTTCATATGAACGTCTGAATAATTCTTAAGAAACCGGACCGCCAAGAATTAGTTTGCGGTTTGGATCTTTGGAAACTAGCTTTTTGCGTCTCTTTTCTTTTTTCCAGATATCAAGTTGAATCATCTCAAGGTAAAATCTGATTTTTTCGCGTAAGGTATATCTAATCGGATACATTCTGGTCCGATGCATATAGGCCTTGGAGACTATATAGAGCCACAGAAATATTCTCTGGACCCGAGGGTGGGTGATTCGGCTAAGGCGTCCGATGAAAAGATTGGTCATCGGTTTGGCTAGAAGTTGCATAAAACGATTCCAGCTTCCCCAAAAAAGAGTTAGGAAGGTGGCCAGCATAGTTAAATTTTGGATTACTTCTTTCTCGTAGTCGGTGAAACAGGTTAATGGAGTTTTGGTTTGATAGCTGGCGTGGAGCTTGTCAAAATCTCCGTCAAAGTCACCACGAGCAATACACCAGTCCGTAGCTTTGGTTCCAGGATATGGAAAAAGTGTCAGGAATTCGGCAAAACCCGGCTGGCGTTCCAAAGTGAACATAACGGATTCAAGGTCATAGTCCAGATTTTCATGATGCAAACCGAACATACGAAGTATATCAATAATAAATCTGCGTCTTTGCTGATCATTTTCGTTGGGCAACCAACCCTTGGCTAACTTTATAACATCATCAATACCCGCTTTTGTGTGATTAATTGTTTTTAAGACTCCTAACTCTTCACCTATTTGAATGATCCTGTCATTGAATTGGGGGTCATCTTCGCGAGGTACAAGCGGTGCCGGTATGGCCATGATGGTATTAGGAAAAGTGTAAACTCCTTCTTGTCGCGCCAGCTTAAAAGCATCTTTTACGTCTTGCTGGCTCATATCACGAGTAATGACATGGTCGTGTACAAAACGACTGCCTGATTCAATTGACATGGTAAGTGAAGCTAGGCCGGCTTTCTTCCAGTCGCGAACGGCGTTAATACCGTGCTTTCGCTTAAGCGTCATAATCACATCTGACCGAGTTAGGAGATGAAACGGCAAGCCGATACGCTTTTTATATTTTGAACAAAATTCTTCATGCCAGGCTATTTCTCCCGGATTTGGAAATGGGAGAAAAACGTCGTCGTAAAGTTTTATATAACGAGTATCCCAGTTTTTCTTAAGAAATTCCAGTTCATCAAGAAATCTGTCAACACTGTAGTATTGGCGGATGCGACCAAGGCCTCTATAAAGATCATTAAATTGAGGCTCAAAGCAGTATGCGCATCGGAATGGACAACCGCGTGAAGCCATGTGCGTGCGCTTGTATCTAGTTCTAAATGCAGTATTATCGTAGACTAAACTTCTATCCAGAAATGGCAATGAGTCTAGATCAGACTTTCTTGATCTGACAAAACCCCGCTTTAGCCGATAGGCATCATAGCGTTGATCGTCAGAATAATCCTTGGTCTTAGAAGATTGGTTGGAACCTGAGGGAATTTCCAAAACTTGACTGGCATTGTTTCTGGTAATCATATTTTGCACTGTATCTGGTGGACGGCTATTCTCAATAGCTTCAAGGAATTCAGGCCAGGCATCATCGCCTTCGCCGACACAGATAGCATCTATAACTTCCGGGTGGCGCATGATTTCACCGGGAAAATAGGTGAAGTGCGGACCGCCGAACACATTGATTATGGAAGGATTGATTTTTTTAGCTTCAGCCGCCGCATTGATATAAATCTTTTGACTGCCGGTGATACAACTAAAAGCTATCATGTCAGGCTTTACTTCGGCCAGGGCATCTTTGATACTGCCATCCTCCAAAACTAGTATGTTTGTTTGGTGGCCTTGTTTTTGAGCCAGAGCCGAAAGGAGCATTATATTCATCGGCTCGGTCATGTCGCCGTCATCTCTCATGACGAAGAGTATCTTCATGGCTGAGCCTCCTTAATATTTTTTAAAGGTCAGTAATCGGGCTTATTAAAACACTAAAATATGACAAAAGCAAACAGGATTGCTTTTTCTGTAAAATTAAGTATTATATTGGACAGACCTTTACAAAAAGGAGATTAAAGTGAAACTGACTGACTATGTTCTTGATTTTATTATTTCACTGGGCGTTAAAGACGTTTTTGGACTGGTTGGCGGGACGATCGGAGTTTTGGCAGATCGTCTGGGCGAATATCAGAAACAGGGCAAGTTGCGATTTGTCCATGTCAATGATGAGCGTTCGGCATCAATGGCGGTAGAGGCCTATGCTCGGGAGCGGGGTTTTGGTGTTTGTCTGGTTTCCGGCGGTCCCGCAGTGAGCAATATAGTTACCGGTGTTCTGGGGGCGTTTCAAGATTCTATTCCGTGTCTTTACATCGGTGGTCAGGTTGACAAGCAAATACGGTATCAAGATTATGGCAAGAATCCCTACAAGGACAAAAGGCAAAGCGGAACGCAAGAAGCGCCCCATGTTCTTATGATTGAACCCGTGACTAAATATTCGGTGCTTGTCGAAAAGCCGGAAGACATTTGTTATTGCCTAGAAAAAGCGGTCTGGATAGCTAAACGCGGAAGGCCCGGTCCGGTCTTTGTTGATATTCCTAAGAATTTACAGGGAGTTGAGATTGAACCGTCAGCTATGCGCCACTTTGATCCATCGGGTGAACTAGACGAAGAAGCCGATATGCCAACTGACCATGAGCTTGAAGAGAAAGTCGGCAAACTGATTGATATGATCAATCAGTCAAAAAGACCTGTTATTTTATTTGGCGGCGGCGTTCGTCGTTCCGGTACTGTAGAAGAGGCTAAAGCATTTGCTGAAAAATTAGGCGCTCCGGTGGTATTGAGTTGGGGCGGGTTTGATTCATTCCCACACGATCATAGATCGTTTGTTGGTACCATTGGAGACTATGCCACTCGAGCCGCAAATTTTACTGTTCAGAACTGCGACCTCTTAATTAGTGTCGGTTCATGGCTGGCACCACGACAAACGACGATGGCATTCAAGGATTTTGCCCGCGGGGCCAAAGTAGTTATGATTGATATCAGTCGAAGCGAGTTGGAGAAAGAATTTACCGTATCCGGAGGCCGACATATTGACCTTCCGATCAGAGCTGATTTGCGTGATTTTTTCCCGATGTTTAACAAACTGTCTGGCCAGCTCAATCAGCCCGGTATTTCAGAATGGTATGATTGGGTACAAGCCGAATACAAAAATAAATATCCGGCGGTTATGGTTGAGGACCGTAAGTCCAAAGCAAGTCCGGTAAATCCGCGTGTATTTTTACGTCAACTCTCAGAAATTCTGCCGTCAGACAGCAGGGTTGTCGGCGACTGCGGTACCAATAATGTTTTGATGATGACCTGCTTCATGGTTAAAGAAGGTCAGCTGGTGTTCACTAACTGTGGCACCGGCAGTATCGGCTCCGGACTGCCAATGGCTTTTGGTCTCTCGTATGCTCTCGGTAAAAAACCAGTTATTTGTATTATGGGCGACGGTGGTATCCAGCAGACAATCGGTCTGTTTGAAAATATAAAGCATCAGCATGTGCCGGTTAAAGTATTCGTGTTAAATAATAAAGAATACGGCTTGATGTCAAATACCCAGCGGAAAAGTTACGGTGGACGCTACATCGGAACCACTACCGAGCCTAACGGATATTCAGCGTCAGATTTTGTGAAAGTGGCCAAGGCATTTGGTATTAAAGCGATTTCCATTAATTCTATCGGTCAGGCTGAATCTGGCATTAAAGAAGCTCTTAGTTACGACGGTCCGGTTCTTGTGGAGGTAACGATTCCCAAGGAATTCGGATTTGTTTTTGTTGATTATGGCGATCCCATGGAAGATTCCAGAATAGATACCATGACCGAGTCGGGAATTATCAGAAAGTATCTTTCGCTTGATGAGATGAAGCAGGCAATGCGATATGTCCCGCCTCTGCCCAGGACTCTTAGCAGAGAGAAGAAATAGAAAATCCCACCTACAAAAGGTGGGATTTATTTTGATAAAAGTTTTATGATACTGTGGTAGAAAGCGGGGATAGTCATATTAAAATCACCCTTGATATAAAAACTTTTTCCGCCGTCTTTGACGGTTCGGATTAAAATACTTTTCAGCGGGCGGAAATAATATCTTTCATCTCGCAGAGTCTTGTTTTTTAAATAATTGACGATATCTTTTTCTTTCCGCCAATTTCCAAGGTCAACTAAATCAAAGACGCCGGTGGTAAAATTATTAATTTTCTTTCCTTCGGGGTGAACGATATTCCGGGCCATCGAGAGTGCCTTAAGGTAAACTTCGGGCCCCATAACCTGACTGCCCATAGATAGAAAAACCCCTCCTTGAAGTTTAGAAATTGAATCGGCGAAGATTAGGAAGTCATCACCGGATGTTTTGCCGATTGCGGCAAAATTCGCAGATTGATGCTGGTCGGTAATGTCATAACCGATTCCTTTGTGAACGGTGATGGGTATCTTTAGTCGATAGGCGGCCGCAAAAATACTTATATTCTTGTTAGGTATCGGGCAATATTCTTCAAGTTCAATCATTCGGCCGATTGATTCTCCCATCCCCAGTCCATCTTTATAGCCCCGAACGACAGCACCGTTAATGGCTTCGCTAGTTTCTTGCCAATTGCCGAATTTTCCTTCAGCAATATATTTTTCTACATCTTCAAGGGTTGCGCCAACGGCCGAAAGTTCAAAATCGTGAATTGGCACGGCGCCGTTGGTGGCAATATGGGTGATAATGCCACGCTCCATCAGGTCAATAAAGAATCTTGAATTTCCGCAACGCAGAGGATGAGCTCCCATGCTTAAGATAACTTGGCGGCCGCTTTGATGAGCTTTAACAACTTCTTGGGTCAGCAGATTAAGCTCAGGATTTGAGTACTTTTTAAACTCAAACTTAAGCGGTTTTACGTCTTTCCAGCTCATCTTATGTTCCCGCTCTGTTAAGGAGCGAGTTAGAATTCTACTTTGATCAAAACGTTTATTCATGTCGCTCCTTTCACGCAAGTGATGTAAAAGTTCTGAGATTGTAATACCATAGAAGTAGCTTGATGTAAATAAAAAGGCCCCGCTTAGGCGGGGCCGAAATAGTTACTAGATTATATTCCCACGATGAGGAAAGGTGTTTGTAATCAGATTTGTTTCAAGTCTTTTTAACTCTGTTTCCTGTTGTTCCGGCGTAAGTCGCAAGAGCCAGTATAGGTAACGGTTCTCTTTATCAGGATGACAACCTTTACGGCAGACACTAATATCAAATGTCTTCATTGACTCAAGATGCTTTTGGCGACGATCACCAAACCATACTTCTTTAAGGCTCTGTTGTTTAATATTCCCCAAATAAAACTCATTTTCCTGCCAATGGGACATTTCTTCAGATTTCAGCCAGTAGTTTTGACAGCTTAACAATAGTCCGTCGGATTGCAGGTAAAACCACAGAGTCGGCGTTGAATGACAAACATCATAACCATGATCAGTCAGTTCATATTCTTTGAATCGGCTGAAACGGAATATAACTTCAAAATCATCCGTCTCATACTTACTGCGGAGCATTTCGCCTGTTTCAATGATTTCATCCATCATCGGTTCGTAGCTCATATCGTCGTAGAGCTGAAGCGTTTCATGGTTCTGGGGCAGTTGACTGTACGGTTTGAAACAAACATAGTCTGCGCCGGCATCTCTCGCTTTTTGGATAAGGGCTTCGGCTTCCGGCCAGTTTGGCGGTACCCACACTCCTTTTTTATTCAGAGCGCCTTTGACCGTGACGGTCATGTTAACTCCGATCTCGCAGTTACTTTTTAGCTCACGCTTAATTTTGGCAACACGCTTTATGTTCTCCCAGATACGTCGCCAATCTGCGGCATTGGTCTGGTGAAAATTCGTATAACTTTGTTCTGTTCCCGCATTAACGCTGAATTGAAGATATATGTTAATAAAAAGCAGAACTTCAAGAGCCCTCTTTTCGGTAAATGCTGTGCCGTTAGATAGCATAGCGACATCAATTTCAGATAATCTGGCCTGTTCGCAGATTTTAGACAGGTCATTTTCAAGCATCGGCTCACCTTCGCCGGCAAACTGGATGCTTCTAATACCTAAGCCATTTGGATCAGCTTCTCTTAATTCTTTAGCTTCCCTGAAAAACTTTTTAAAAAATTCCAGGCCCAGGTAATTATACTTGTATTCCAATATAGAGGGAGCGCAGTGCAGACAGCGGTGATTACACCCGCCAGCCGGAGAAATATCACCGTATATCGGGGGAACAGAGAAGGGATCTTTTATTAAGCGGCGAAGCCAGGTGGGATGGTTCTGGACTTTGGTGCTGTCAAACCAGTTGCGTATCTTCATGCCAGTCCTTTCGGATTAATTTTTTGTTGTCGGACTAAAACAAAAGTATTTACCAGTAGTCCAAGAATGTGCGAATGTGATCCTTCCACAAGCTGGTAATCGGAGGACGGAATATAAAAATTGAAATCACCCAATTTTCTCAAAGGATTTTCTGACTTGAACCCGGACAATGTTATCACTACAGCTTTTGCTTGTCGCGCCATGTCAACGGCATTAATAATATTTTCTGAAGAACCGGAGCTGGAGATGGCTATCAGTAGGTCATCCTCTTTAATATATCTTTTTAGTATTTCGGCAAAAACACCGGGCCAGCCAAGTAAAGAATCATTTGCGGATGCGGACATGCTGATAGGATCATTGAAGGTCATAGTTTTAATTCCACAATACTTATTCAAGCGGTTTGCATTTTCGCTTGCTATGCCGGCGCTACCGCCGTTACCAATAAGATATGCCATGAGATTCGGATCAGCAGTATCCAGCATGTTAATAATTTTTCCAAGCGTGGCTGTATAGGGGATGTCCCGTCCTATTAAATCCGTGACTTTTATAAAATCATGAGAAATCAAGCGTTGAGCTTCTGAAGTATACGATATGACATGGTCGTGGATGGTCATTTATCCTCACTATAAAGTTAATGAACTTGCCATAAGATAACATTTTTATAGGAGAAGGCAATAATAGAAAGGCAGGCGGGGAGGAGTATCAGGCAGTTTAAAAGATTATGAAAGCTATATAAAGGTTAATAATACATCGTCTATTATTAGGGGTTATACTGATTAAATTTTTAGGAAATTGGTTTTTATAATCTGATCGTAAGGTGACAGTTTTAGCCTATCTTTACCCCCTACCACCACCTTAGGATTTACTAAAAAAGATATAAACAAATTAGCAATGCTTTTGGATAGTCCAGGATGGTATAATTAAGCATGAAGATTAGGATTAAAATTCAGTATCTTGTTATTGCTCTCATTCTTTTAATCTTGGTTGTAGGGATAATCTGGAGTTGGCCGAGGAACGTCAATGAGGTGGCAAAAGAATCATGTGACAAGGAATATGAGTGGGTGAATCCGAATATTGTATGCCGTGATTTTACAATAAGCAAGGTAGAGTATGCGGTATTTAAAAATAAGCTCATAGATAAAATAGAAGTTATGAAAAAAGAAGGCAAGGTTGAAGAAGTCGCTGTTTATTTTAGAGATCTTGAAGCTGGTCCGACATTCGGCATCAATGATCGGATGAATTTTATTCCCGCCTCCCTTCTTAAATTACCCGTCATGCTGACACTCTTTAAACTAGAGGAAGAAGAATCCGGATTATTGGAAAAAAAACTTACTTATAGTGGGCAATCCGAGGGCACACTTGTTCAATATTTTTCTCCTGAAAAATCATTGGAACTGGGCAAGTCATACACGATTGATGACTTGATTTTTAGAATGATCGCCTATTCCGACAATCGGTCATACTTTACGCTGACGGATTATTTAAAGAAAGTTTCACCGGATATTAATTTGATCTCGGAAACATATCAGGAGCTGGGGATGGTTATAGATAATGCCGATGTTAGCGCTGACGATCTTTCGGTAAAAACCTATGCTTCTATTTTTAGAATTTTATATAACATATCCTATCTTTCTGATGAACTTTCAGAAAAAGCTTTGAGCTATCTGGGACATTCAGATTTTGAGGACGGCTTAGTAAGAAATCTTCCGGAAAATATCCCCATTGCTCACAAATTTGGCGAACGAAGCATCAGCGATGATAATAAACAGCTTCATGACTGCGGGATAATTTATTATCCCGGCAACCCTTATTCTCTGTGTATTATGACCAGGGGTAAAAATCTAGAGTATCTTAACGATGTTATTGGAGCTATATCGCAAGAGGTTTATCAAGAAGTTGATTCACGCCGGCAATAAATGATCATATCTAGAGACTATGAAATATAATCAGGAAATAATCGTTGAACTTAATTTAGATCTCGCATTCGCAAAAAAGTTATTTTTACGATTTGCAAGAATTATACATCGGGTAGCGATCTTTGCTACTATTCTTGCCGTTGTTTTTTCGCCACTTGCGGATTTAATCAATCATTATGCCCGGGAGTATTTACCAGAATATGTAGCAGATCAAGTTGCGCAAATAATACCTGAAGTTCAGACTGCCAGCGCTCACTCGGATGATGTTTTTGTATTTATAACCGTGGCCAGCGGTTCCCTAAGCGGTAGTCAGTCCTCCGGCACATGGACTGTTCCACTTGATTGGAACTCAGCTTCAAATAGCATTGAAGTTATCGGTGGAGGCGGTACCGGCGGTGATGGCACTAATAACAACGGCGCCGGCGGCGGCGGAGGCGGAGGATACGGAAGAATTAATAATTTGACTTTAACTTCGGGTGGAAGCGCCTATTTCAGTGTTGGAGCGTCGGGCTCGCAACCCCCGAGTAATATAAGTATAGGCGGCAGTGGCGGCCATACCTGGTTTGGGACATCAGTAAATACAACTTTTCTTCAATGTTATACCAGCGGTCCTACTCTCTGTGTTTCAGCCGAAGGTGGCGAAGGTGGTAGGGTAATTACCAGCAATCCTAACGCCTTTGCCGGCGGCGTCGGCGGTAATACCGGCAGTACCTCTTTTGCTGTCGGACTTGGCTTTGCCGGCGGTAACGGCGGAGTCGGACATACTAATGACGCCAGCGGAGGCGGGGGCGGAGCTGCTGGACCTGGCGG
>Ga0209542_10008953_pt1 | contig 18522 bp, 18 predicted proteins | sample RifCSPhighO2_01_FD_184028 | JGI IMG/M metagenome (GOLD analysis project Ga0209542, IMG submission 184028) | Soil microbial communities from Rifle, Colorado - Rifle CSP2_plank highO2_0.1 (SPAdes) (version 2) | ecosystem: Environmental > Terrestrial > Deep subsurface > Rock core/Sediment ...
ATATTCCCATCAATTATGCCAAAAGGGTCAGGGGAACCAAGATGTACGGCGGAGTCTCTACTTATTTGCCAATGCGAGTCAATAATGCCGGGGTGATGCCGATTATCTTTGCCTTGTCGATCCTTCTTTTTCCGGGGATGATCGCTAATTTTTTTGCCGCTTCTAATATTGGCGCTATTTCTAAGCTGGCTGGTATATTTAATAACTTTGTTCAGAATCAAGCTTTCTATGCCACGGCCTATTTTTTGCTGGTGGTAGTATTCACCTATTTTTATACGGCCGTGACTTTTGATCCCAAATCTATTTCCGAAAACATTCAAAAACAAGGAGGGTACATTCCTGGCATCCGTCCCGGCCAGGCCACTTCTGAATTTCTGATGCATCTTTTAAATCGCATCACTTTAGTCGGAGCGATTTTCTTGGGTATCATTGCCATTTTGCCGAATGTGGTTCAGGGCTTTACCGGTATTACCACCTTTGCCATTGGCGGTACTTCCATTTTGATCGTGGTCTCGGTTATTCTCGAGGTGCTGAAGCAAGTTGATGCCCAGGTCTCCATGTACGAGTACTAAAATTGTCGCTCTGCGCCCCCTCGCTCCTTCAGGTCGTTCCGCCGAAGCGGCGGGTTTTCTGTTTTCCACTTTAGTTGTTTTTTAAAAAATAGTAGAATAGCAGAATGAAAGCAATCTTTTTAATGGGGCCGATTGCTTCGGGGAAAGGGACTCAAGCGGATATTCTTGCCAAGAAATTCGGCTTTTTTCATTTTGAAACCTCCAAGTTTTTGGCGGCGCAATTAAATAAGCCCGAGTTTGCTAAACAAAAAGAGCAATTTGATTCTGGTCAATGGGTGGATCCTAATTGGGTAGCCGAAATTGTTTTAAAAGAGTCAAAAAAAATCACTAATCAGGGGCAAGGGCTGATTTTTAGCGGATCGCCTCGTACCGTAGAGGAAACAAGTGTTCTGGTGCCATTTTTTGCGGAAAGAGTTGGCAAAGAAAATTTAGTCTTTTTTAATATTAATTTAAGCGAGGAAGAATCAATTAAGCGAAGCATCTCTCGAAGAATATGCCGGGCCAATGGACATCCTATTCCTAATTTTCCGGAATTTCAAAACATGACTCTTTGTCCGGAAGACGGTTCGGAATTAATTAGAAAATCTTTAGATCAACCGGAAATAGTTTCGAGGCGTTATCAAGAACATCTTAATCGGACCGTTCCTATTTTTGACTTTTTGAAAAAACAAGGGTATGCTATTTTAGAAATTAACGGAGAACAAACTATCGAAAATGTTTCCAGAGATATAAATCAATATTTAAATTTTGATTCGTCTCCCGTTTACCAACCAGTGTGATTAATCTTAAAACCCCAGAAGAAATTACAGTAATGACCGAAGGCGGAAAGATTCTGAAAGATATTTTGCAGAGGATGACTCAAGCAGTCCGGCCCGGCATTACTACCGAAGAAATTGACAAGCTCGCTCGCGAGCTTGTTTTGTCTTGGGCAAAGAAAATTCCCGAGGCTAAAATCAATTCTTCTTTTTGCGGTTATCAGGGTTTTCCAGGATTTGTTTGTATTTCAGTCAACGACGAGATAGTTCATGGTATCCCTTCTTCTGAAAAAATCATTGCGGAAGGGGATATCGTTGGTCTGGATTTCGGAATAATTTATAAAGGTTTCCATACCGATTCGGCTGTAACAGTACCAGTGGGAAAGATTTCTAAAGAAGCAGAGAAATTATTGCAGGTTACCAAGGAATCTTTGGAAGAGGGAATCCAAGAAGCTATTATAGGAAATACAGTTGGGGATATTGGCTATGTCGTGCAAAAACATGCCGAGAAGAATGGTTTTGGAGTGGTCAAAGAATTAGTTGGTCATGGGGTGGGCCGCAAATTGCACGAAGAGCCCTATGTGCCAAATTATGGCCGGAGAGGCGAAGGGGAAATTTTAAAAGAAGGCATGGTCATTGCCATTGAGCCGATGATTACAGCTGGCCGTCCGGCCGTCGAAATTGCTTCTGACAAATGGACTTACAAAACTAAAGACCGCAGTTTGGCCGCTCACTTTGAGCATACGGTAGCGATTATTAAAGAGGGGCCGAAAGTGTTAACATAAGATTAGCCAATATCGCGTCCCTCAAGAGCAATATTGGCTAATCTTTAGTAATTTTATTATGTATCTATCTGTCGTTATTCCCGCCTATAACGAAGAAAAAAGGATTTCCAAAACCCTTTTAGCGGTGGATGATTTTTTGCGCCGGCAAAATTATGAATACGAGATTCTGATAGTAAATGACGGGTCGAAGGATAAGACCTCCGAGGTAGTCAGTGGACTAAAAGATCAGATTAAAAACTTAAAACTGATTGACGAAAAAACTAATCGAGGCAAGGGCTGGGTAGTTCGGCGGGGAATGTTGGAGGCTAGCGGCCAATATCGTCTTTTTATGGATGCGGATAATTCTACCACTATTGACCAGGTCAATAATTTTTTACCATATTTAAGCCAGGGATATGATCTTGTTATTGGTTCCCGCCGTATTCCCGGGGCGGTTATTGCCGTTCATCAGCCTTGGATCAGAGATTTTCTCGGAGGAATTTTCAGATTAGTCGTCCACTCCCTGGTGCCTTTGGATGTGACTGATTCCCAAGCCGGCTTTAAGGTTTTTTCTCAAAAAGCGGCCGAGGAAGTTTTTAAAAAGCAGACTATTTTTCGCTGGGCTTTTGATGTAGAAATATTGGCTATGGCTCGATTGTTTGGTTTTAAAATCAAAGAAGTGCCGATTCATTGGATAAATGATTCGGAGAGCCATGTTAAATTATCCGGCATGATCAGGATGCTTTTGGAAGTCTGGAAAATTAGATTGAATTTATGGAGTAAAAAATATGGACACCAATAATTTAAATGAATTCAGGCAAGACTTGGTTTCCGGTGATTGGGTTTTGTTTGCTTCCGGAAGAGCCAAAAGGCCGAATGCGGCCGAAAAACCGGCCCCGGCAGAAGAGCTTCCAGAAAATCGGCCGTGTCCTTTTGATGATCCTCGCACTTCCGGACAGGAAATAGTTGCTGAATATAAAAAATCCAACGGAGAAAACTGGGTTACCGTGGTTACCAATAGATATCCCGCTGTGGCGCCCAAGGCCTGTATGCCGATTGAAAAGAACGGTCCGTTTTCTTGGACAGCCGCCAATGGTTTTCATGAAGTGGTGGTTACAGCTGATCACCAGCGGATTATCCCGGATTTTACCATCGAAGAAACACTCGTTCTACTTAAAGCTTATCGGGATAGATATCTGGGTATTATCAAGCAGGAGTGCGGACAATATATCCAAATTTTCCATAATCACGGCAAAAATGCCGGCGCCTCTGTACCCCATCCTCATTCGCAGATTATTTCTACACCGATCCTTCCTCCGGTAGTAGCCAGAAGCATCAATGGTTCAGCAGAATTTTACCGCAAAAACAAACAGAGAGTTTACGATACGATTTTGGAATGGGAAATGGAGCAGAAAAAGCGGATTATTTTTGAAAACGACCTTTTTGTGGTGTTTTGTCCCTTTGTCTCCAAAAGGCCTTATGAGGTGAGAATTTTCCCCAAGATTTCCAATGCCAGATTTGAAACTACGGATAATCAGAGTTTGGAAGGATGCGCCGAGGCCTTAAATTTAGTGCTTGGGAAATTAAAAAAAGTTTTTGATGGAAAATTTAATTTCAACTTCTTCATCCACACTTCTCCGGTTCTGGAAAACATTGATTTGCCATGCTCTGAATTTTATCACTGGCATATCGAAATTATCCCGCATTATAGCATCTTAGCCGGTTTCGATTTCAGCACCGGAATTATTGTTAATGTGATTGATCCGGATAAGGCAGCCGAAGAGTTAAGAAATGTTTAACGATGAATAGAATTATTGAATTTTCATTCCATTGGCTCGATCAGATAGCGGATAAAGTTAATTTTTTAGTTATTTTTCTTTTATCAGTGACTGATAGGATTACCTTGGTTCTGGTTCCTTCCGAAGTGGTGGTGCCCTTTTTTGGTTTTCTAGTAGCCCAGGGCAAATTTGGATTTTGGCTTGTTTTGATGATGGTGACCGCCGGTACTCTGGTCGGTGAAGCTTTGCTCTTTTGGTTTTCCGTGAAGGGAGGAAGGTGGTTTTTGGAAAAGTATGGGAAATACTTTTTTGTTTCTAAACACGATCTGGAACATGTGGAAAATCTTTTTAACAAACATGGCGGAAAAATTGTCTTCTGGGGCCGGATTATTCCTGTCGCTAGAATGCTCATCGCTATTCCCGCGGGGGTAGCCAAGATGCGGACGGGCAGATTTCTTCTTTATACTTTTTTAGGCATGCTTCCTTATAACCTAATCTTGCTTTATATTGGTTTGGTGGTAGGGGATAATCGTCGTTTTCTTACCGAAACAACAGAAAAATACTTTGGCCGATTTGATGTATACGGCGTTATTATTTTGGCCATTCTGGTTATTTGGTATATTGTTCGTCATATTAAGAAAAAACATGCCACCCATGAATAAGATAATTATTGCTAATTGGAAATCTCACCCTGATACCTTGGCGGAAGCCCAAGAGCTTTTTAAGGCGGAAATTGAATCTGCCCAAAAATATCCCAACGTGCAAACTATCATTTACCCACCTGATAAGTTTTTAGAACAACTGACCGGAAGTGCAGTGAGGACAGATTATATTTTAGTCGGTCATTCCAGTCGACGGGAAGAAGGGGAAACCGATGAGCAGATCAATAAGAAATTAACGACTGCTTTAGAGGGACAAATTACTCCGGTTTTGTTTATGGGAGAAAGAGAAGGGGAATCAAAAGAAAATGTTTTAACAGTCCAGCTTACCAAAGACTTAGCCGGTCTTTCTGCTGATCAAATCTCTAAAGTTTTATTTACCTATGAACCGGTTTGGGCGATCAGCACCAATCCCGGCGGAGAAGCCGACACTCCTGAAAATGCCGTGAAAGCGGTAAAGTTTATTCAGCAATTTTTATTTAAAAATTATAACTTGCCACCCAGTCCGCATCTTTACGGTGGAAGTGTTAAAGAAAGCAACGTGGCTGAATTTTTGAAATATCCGGAAATCGGCGGAGCGGTGGTGGGCGGCGCCAGTTTGCACTCCGAGGAATTCACCAATATTTTAAAAATCGTTTCATTTTTATGATAAAATTCTTAGACTCGATTCAGGCGGAAGATTTAAATGGTAAAAAAGTTTTATTGCGGGTGGATTTTAATGTGCCGGTTAAAGAGGGAAAAGTTAATGACGATTTTAAAATAAAGTCTCATCAGGAAACCCTTAACTATCTTTTAGAAAACGGGGCCAAGATACTTTTAGTTAGCCATCATGACAACTTGCCTAGTTTTTTATCTATTACCGAAGAAGTCGGAGAAATTATCGGACACACCATGTCTTTGGTATCTCGCTTCGAATTGCCGGCTCTCGACCTTTTATTTCAAACCAGCCCCATTTTGCTTTTGGATAATATCCGCCAAGACAAGAGAGAAGAAGAGAATAACAAAGAATTAGCTCTGGAAATATCCAAAGGTTTTGACTTTTTTGTTAATGATGCTTTTGCCGTCAGTCATCGCCGGCATGCTTTGACTTCGGCCATTACAGAATTTCTCCCTTCTTATGGAGGGTTTTTGATGAAAAAAGAAGTAGATAATTTATCATCTGCCATTCGGCAGGATCCAAAAGGCAAAGTGATGGTGCTGGGCGGAGCGAAAATTTCCACTAAATTGCCGGTGATTGAAAACTTTCTAGATAAGGCGGAAAAAATATTGGTGGGCGGCGCCTTGGCCAATAATTTCTGGCAAGCTCAAGGGATTAAAGTCGGCGCTTCTTTGGTGGAAGATTCAGTTGCAGTAAGCGACCCCGTAAGATCCAGCCCTTTTTTAAAAAAGGGCGGGACTGACGGGGCAGGCAAGATATTTTTACCGAAAGATATTTTAATTTCTAAAGGATGGACTCGGGAAAAGATGAGAGACTTAGTTTCTCAAGGTTATTTAGCTCTGGGAGATATTAAGGTTGATCCTTTAATTTCTGAAGTAAAAGACTTAGATTTTGACGAGGCGATTGTCGATATCGGTCCTCAGTCGGCGAAAGACTTTGCGGAAATAATTAAGAAGGCTGATATGGTAATTTGGAACGGATCTTTTGGTTTGTCAGAAGTGGGAGAATTTACCAGGGGGACGAGTGTCATTGCTAAAGCGGTAGCTGAAGCGAAGCAGTCTATCATTGGCGGAGGCGATACGATTGTCGCTGCAGCCAAACTCGGCTTGCTGGATAGATTCAGCTATGTTTCGACGGGAGGAGGGGCGATGCTGGAATTTTTGGCGGGCAATAGACTTCCTGGCTTGGAAGCGCTAGGATACTACGACTAAAACTTTCGATAGATGAGTCCAAATAATTTAAAAAAACAGCGTCATATTCTTCATCGAAGACCGAAGAATTACCGCTCTGATACCGGCTTAAACAAGAGAAAATTAGTTTTCGTTGATTTAGAATTTTCCGGGTTGGAACTGAGTCACGAGGTGATTGAAATTGGGTGTGTGGTGGTTGATCAGAACGATTGGAAAATTAAAAAAGAATGGACAGTCAAAATCAAGCCCAATGGAATCGAGTCGGCTGATTTAAATGCTTTAAAAATTATTGGTTACTCGAAAAAGAAATGGGCCGATGCCATGCCCCTAAAGGAAGCCATGCTTGCTTTCAACAAAATCGCCAAAGGCGGAGTGTTGATTGGCTACAATGTGGCCTGGGATTTCTTGTTTTTGGAGAAATCTTTTTTCGAGCTTGAAATAAAACCATCTTTCCATTGGCAGATATTGGATGTGATGTCTATGGTTTTTGGTCGGTTTTACAAACAGGCCATTAAGGGTTTTCGCATGAAAGAGGTGGAGAGTTTTTTGAATATTAAACACGGTACCTGGCATAATGCTTTAGATGATGCCAGAGCCACTTATGAAATATTTTTAAAATTATTTAAAAATGGAAAAACATTCTAAATATCTAATTCACACCGACGGAGGGTCGCGTGGTAATCCGGGGCCGGCAGCTGTTGGGGTGGTAATTGAAAAATCCGGAGGAGGAATGAAACATGCATACGGAGAATTTCTCGGCCGAGCCACCAATAATGAAGCCGAATATCAGGCGGTAATTTTTGCTTTGAAAAAACTGAAACAGCTGGCAGGAAAAGAAGAAGCCAAGAAGGCCACGATAGAATTTCACGTCGATAGTGAACTGCTAGTGCGTCAGCTAGGCGGTCAATACAAAATTATGGATGATAAAATTCAAAAGCTTTTTTTAGAGATTTGGAATTTAAAGTTAGATTTTGGAGAAGTGACTTTTAAACATGTCCCGAGGGAGAAAAATAAAGAAGCAGATCGGATGGTGAATTACGCCTTGGATAAGGAATTAAATAAATTACTGTAACAAAAAACGCTCATCGAGCGTTTTTTGTTTGCTTGGTAAATCTGTAAGCCGAGTTCTGTTTTTGTGTGATTATTTGTCTAGGACCAGTGTTGCCACTAGCCTCAAGCGAGCTAACTTTTCGAACCCTTTGCGTAAAAGGGAACGCTGCTCTTGCACCCCAGTAAGTATTTAGCCGTTTCACCCCAAATGTTTCCATTTGGATTCATCCCACCCTTTGGCTGTACAGCCAAAGGGTGGGATGCTCCCGTTCTTTCGATTGGAAGCGTCTCTTTTCGCAACTCTTGAATTACTTCAGGCGGGTGTTACCCGCTACTGTTCTTAGCACCTCTTAAGATAGTGCTAAATAGGTGCTCGGACTTTCCTCCGCGAAGCGCCTTGCCGAAGCTTGTAAGAGCGAAGGCGGACCACTCCACAGCAATCACCCGATTTACCAAGCAACGCAAGTATACCAAAAAATAAACAAAAAATCAACCGAGGATAATTCAGCCGTTTTTAATTTATAGAATTTATAGTTAAAATATTAGCATAAAAGCCTGCCCCAAAGATGAAGAACAAAAAAATAATTCCAACTTTTTTAATTTTGTTTGTTTTATCGGTGCTACTTTATACTAATCGGCTTTCTGTCAAAAGGGTTATGGTGAGAAATTATTATCAGCTTCAGGCTGTTATTCTTCCTTTGGCCGCAGATAAGGAATTAAGGGTTAGATTGGACGTTCCTTTCCATCGGCAAGAACGGGCTTTGTCTTGTGAAATTGCCACCTTGCGCATGGCTTTGAATTATTACGGTTTGCGTGTTTCAGAGACAGAACTTTTGGCTAAATTGCCGTTTGAAACCAACTCCTCTCGTCTTTTGGGAAATATTTGGGGAGATCCTGATGTTGGCTTTGTGGGCAATATCAACGGCCGGATGCCTAACAGCGGATATGGGGTCTATGAGGATCCGATTGCTTTAATTGCCAATCAGTATAGAGAGGCTAAGGCGTTACGAGGAACTACGCTGGCCACGATTTTGCAAGAGGTAGCCAGTGGCCGGCCGGTAATTGTGTGGGGATATATTTCTTCCGGTAAGGATATCTCCTGGCAAACCCCAGAAGGCAAGCAAATCAAAGCAGTTTATGGCGAACATACCAGAGTGGTAACTGGTTTTTATGGAAGTATTTCAGATCCTAAATATTTGATTATGCTGGATCCGATTTATGGAAGAGTGATCTGGCCGGCCAATAAGTTTCTTAAAAATTGGGCTACTCCGTTTCCTAGTCAATACCTTCGCAACATTTCTTCGGGTGTTTGATAATTAATTCCCATGTGTAATCTCTCTGTATTATAGTAGTTTAGATATTTCTTAATTGCCACTGTAAAATTTTCGAGCGTATGATTAGTAAAGTCTAAACATTCTTCTTGGAGCGTACGATTAAATCTTTCAATATGAGCATTGTCATTAGACTGTCTCACTCTGGAATGGCGATGCTGTATCGCCATTCCTAAACAAGCATGAGTAAACCAAGTAGAAAACTCCGAGCCATGGTCTGATTGGACCAAGTTAAATTTAAATGGGGCTATCGCCATTGCTCTTTCCAAAAACTTAACGCTCGGCTCTGCTCCGATCTTTTCAGCCGCTTCGGCATAAGCCCAGCGTGAATAGAGATCAATCAAGGTATACACGTAGAGCCTTCTTCCACTTGGTAAAACAAAATGGACCGTATCAATCTCTAGTAAATCTCCGGCTTTAATCACCTCCGGTCTGGGCGTGTAATCATGTGGTCTTTTCCAGGGCGAACGCTTTTTTAAAAGATGGCAGCGTTCAAGAGTTCTCTGCACTGACGAGAGACTGACAACAATGCCATCCCTTAGCAGTTCCTGATGAATAACCTGGCCGCAGCGGCGTCGGCCGCTGCGTTTCTGGACAATAGCTAAAACAATTTCTCGAGATAGAGCTTGGGAATGACTCTTGGGTCGAGACGATCTGGTCGGAATCTCATGCCAGCCGCCAGTGGGGTCTAGTTGGCACCACCGGCTGATCGTACTGGGTTGAACGCCTAAATGACGAGCTACTTTACGCATCGACCAATCACGATATTTTACTAGCCTGACGGCATCACGCCGCACTTTGGGCATATGAGGGTTGGTTGTATATGGCATGTATCCATTTTACCCTAAGTGTTGCGAAGGTATTGAAACATTACGAAAACTTGACTTGCCTACCTCAAATATGCTAAGATTAACGCATAAGTCCCGAAAGGGATTTTTGCTTAAAAAGGCCCAATAAATAAGGCCTTTTTAATTACAGCGATTCCAATTTTTGCTTTTTATGGCCACAAGCTACGCTTGTAGGCCAAAGCAAAAATTTGAACCTTCGACGAGAAATGATTACAAAAAAGAGCTTATTGATGGCTTTTTCGCTATTAATGGCTGTGGTCTTTAGTTCTCTTCCAAATACTGCTTCTGCTTCGGTTTTCGATTGGATCTTAAGAAACAATATTGATTATAAATCACAATTCCTCTCTTTTTCCGGAATCGACCAAGAAACTGGATTTAAAATTGTAAATGAAACAGATTCTATCGAGAAAGTCGCTCCCATGCAGTTCCTAAACAGTTCCGCAGTCATGGCCATGAATATACCGACGGCTGGAAAGAAAACTGCCAGCAAATTCGGACAGAAAACCTACATCGTCCCATCTACGGCCTATTCTTCTACGGTGGACCAAACCGACGACACTCCTTTTATCACCGCTATGGGAACTCATGTCCGTGATGGAGTAGTCGCTGCTAATTTCTTGCCTTTCGGAACAGTCATTAAAATTCCTGATTACTTCGGCGATAAAACTTTTATCGTCGAAGACCGCATGAACAAAAGATACGATTTCAGAATCGACCTTTGGTTTCCTACCAGAGAGGCCGCTAAACAGTGGGGCATCAGAAAAATTAAAATCGAAATTGTTTCCTAATTTTTAGGAAATCAAATCAAACATAAACCGTCCGCCTTAGGCGGACGGTTTATGTTTGATTATTAGTTTCATAAGATTTCCACGACTAACTTCGAATTATCAGTTGGATTTCGAATACTATTCGTGTATAATACTAGTATGACAAAACGATGTACAAAATGTAAAAATAATAAACCAGTTAATCAATTTAGTTTTAAAGTACAAGCTTTGGGATTGCGACACTACCAATGTAAAAAATGCACTAGAGAATTAATAAGAAACCACTATAATAACAATAAAGCTTATTATTTAGAAAAAACCAAAAAACAAAACAGCAAAAACAGATTAGAAATACTAAGTTTTATTCAAGATTATTTGTTAAAACATCCATGCCTGGATTGTGGAGAAAAAGATCCTGTTGTTCTAGAATTTGATCACAAAAACAAAAAAGACAAACTTAAAGAGGTTTCGTTGCTGATAAGGGGACGTTATCCGATACAAATAGTTAAAGAGGAAATACAAAAGTGTGACATAAGATGTGCCAACTGTCATAGAAGAAAAACAGCTAAACAATTTAAATGGTTTAAGGGTAAAAATGCCCTCGTAGCTTAATGGAAAAGCACTGGTCTTCGGAACCAGGTATGGGGGTTCAATTCCCTCCGAGGGTACATAGTAAAAATTTTAAAATTCATCCCCTCCATAACTCAACGGCAGAGTAGCGGCCTCTTAAGCCGTAAATCCTGGTTCGAGTCCAGGTGGAGGGACTAAGCAATATCTCTCAATCTTTTCACTTCTTTTTTTAGCGTCTCCAAGAATTTCTTCAAATCTTTTCTAGTCGTTTCTCTTCCTAAGGTAATTCTAAGATTCCCCTCATCTTTGATATATCCCAAAGCGGAGATCACATGCGAAGGCCCGGTTTCTGAAGTAGTACAGGCCGAACCGGTGGAAACGGCAAAGCCCTGCCGGCTCAAAGCCAGCATCAGCATTTCTCCATCAATATTTTTGAAAGAGATATTGATGTTGTTTGGCAGGCGCTTTTTAAGATCTCCATTTAACTTAGTCTCCGGAATTTCCTTCTGAATTTTCTCAATCAACCAGTCCCGTAAATCAGTTAAGCGCTTTGCTTCTTTTTCTTTGCTTTTCTCCGTTAATTCCAAAGCCAAAGCCATGCCAGCCGCTAAAGCCACGTTTTCGGTTCCGGCTCTTAGCCCTCTCTCTTGTGAACCACCACAAATCATCGGCTCAAGTCGAATTTTATTCTTCTTAAACAAGACACCAATCCCCTTCGGACCATATATTTTTGATCCATTGAAGGACAACAAATCCACTCCCAATGTTTCTGGTTTAATATTTAAAGCCCCGGCCGCTTGGCCAGCATCGGAATGAAAATATGGATACTCGGACCCGTTTTCCTTTCGCCAATCTTTAATAATTTTAGAAATATCCTTGATTGGCTGAATAGTACCGATTTCATTATTGGCCATCATAATCGAAACAAGAGTTGTTTTGGGAGTTAAGGTCTTTTTTAACTCCTCGAGATCAACGAAACCTTTCTCATTAACTCGTAGATAAGTTACCCGAAAACCTTCTTTTTCCAGTTTCCGACAAATATTCAATACGGAAAGATGTTCGATTTGAGAAGTAATTATGTGTTTACCATAAGACTGGCTAACACGAGCCAAACCCAAAATAGCCAGATTAACTGATTCTGTTCCGGAACCAGTAAAAAAAACTTCTTCTGACTTTGCACCCAAAAAGTGAGCAATCTTTTGCCTTGACTCCTCTAAAATCTTTCTGGCTTCCAATCCAAAAATATGTCCGGAAGAGGAGTTGCCAAAAAATTTAGCAGAAACCTTCGCCATTAAATTATTTACTCCTCCATCTATTGGCGTAGCCGCCGCATAATCGAGATAAATTTGTTCTATGTTCTTAGGCATAATAAAGCACTCTTAAAGAGTGCTTTATTATGCCTAAGTTTACAGTAATAGTCAAAGAGAATGACGGCGGTTAGGCCAAAAAAGAATCGCTAGGAATCCCCCAATTAAACCAATATCGCGGATAATGACTTCGTTAAAAGGGGCGGCAAAAAAAACAGAAATCAAAAAAGTAATCGCTAGAAAAGAAAATGTCTTGACCAAAATACCTGACAGTAAACTGATTCCGACCAGCATTTCAAAAATTGCCATTAAGAAAATAAACTGCTGGCCATCTATATTAAACCGGGCCAAAAAAGTTAAAAAACCGGCTGGAACCCAGGCATTAATCCAATAACCTGGATGAATAAACTTATCGCTTCCAAACCACAAAAAAACTGCCGCTAGGCCGATTTTTAAAAACCAAAATGAATATCTTGCCGAGGTGAACATTAGCTGTCGAAAGTTAGAAACTTAATTTTAAGTTTCTTTTATTAGACTGCCAAGAGAAAAACTGTTGATATGTTAATTATGCTCTTCCAGATACTTAAATATTTTCTCCCGGAAAATTGCTTCTCCTGCTCTTTGTTTAAAATCTTCGGGATCCACTTTGGATTGGTCTTGTCCTTGGCCGACATAACGCATTAATAAACCAGCGGCGGCTTCCTCTATTTCCTGGTTGCCGACTTTGATGTTTTCCTGCCGCCCCACTTCGCGCAGAATCAAACTTTGGCGGATTTGCTTTTCGGCTTGTCCCCGCCATTCTTTTCTTAAGTCATCCTGGCTCTTTTTTAAATGCGCCAGATACAAACTTAATTCCATCCCTTGCGCATGAAGATTCTGGTCGAAATTAGTGATAAGCGCATCAAGCTGCTGTCCGATCATTTTGTCCGGCACCTCGATTTTTGATCCGGCATCGATCTTCTCCAAAATTTCCCCTCTTAACCGTTCAACTTCTTTTTGTTCTTTTTCACTTTTAATCCCTTCGGCAATATTTTTCTTTAATTCCTCTTGCGAACCGAAATGGCCCAAGCTTTTTATAAAATCATCATTCATCTCTGGAACCAAAACTGTCTTGATTGATTTTACCGTAACCTTAAAATCAAGCTTTTTGCCAGCCAAGCTTTTTTGATAGTAGTCCTGGGGCGCTTCCAGAGTAAATTCTTTTATTTCTCCCTTTTTTAAGCCTCTTAAATGATCCTCAAAACCAGGAATGAAATTCCCTTTTCCTAAAACAAAAGGATGGTTCTCACTTTTTCCTCCTTCCACTGGCTGACCTGCGGTGCCGACTTCAAAATCAATTTCCAGATGATGTCCGGTTTCAGCCGGACCATCAAAGTCCTGATAGGTAGCCCGTGATTTTAAAAGATAATGAATGGCTTCTTCTATTTCTTTATCCTCAACCTTTACTTCTTTCTTTTCTACCTTCAAGTCCTTGTATCCTCCCAACTTTACTTCCGGATAAAGCATTAATTTCACAGAATACCGCAGTAAATCTGCTGTGTTTTCGCTAATTTTCAACTCGGAAGAAGCCATCACTTCCAATTTCTCTTTTTCTGTTGCTTGGGCTAGACTACTGACCACCGCCATTTCCAAGGCCTCTTCCAGAATTTTCTTATCGCCGATTTCTTTTCTTAAGACCTCAAAAGGCACTTTGCCAGGACGAAAACCGGCCACACTAATAGCCCGCGAAAGATTCTCACTGGCTTTTTCCAAATATTCGCGAAGTTCTTCTTTATTCACTTCCACCTCCAATTCAATTTGCGAATTGGCAACGGGTTTAAGTTTAGTGAGCATTTTATTCTTTTTTCTCTTCAGTCACTTCCGCAGTAGGAGCTTCATTTTTAATCTCGGCCTCGATTATTACTTCAGTCGGTGCTTCGCCTTCCTCGGTCTTAACCGGGATCAATTCGGCATTTTCCACTTCCACCTGTTCTGAAGAAATTTCTTCCTTAGGCGAACGGACATCTATTTTCCATCCGGTCAGCTTGGCCGCTAAGCGCACATTTTGACCTTTCTTGCCAATGGCCAAAGAAAATTGATCTTCCTTAACTTCAGCCAAAGCATGTTGGCGATGCTCGTCTAAAATTTTCACCGCCGAAACTTTGGCCGGTGAAAGAGCATTATTAATAAACTCCACCGGGCTGTCGCTCCATTCAATAATATCTATCTTCTCTCCGGAGAGTTCATTAATGACTGTCTGAACCCGCACACCTTTTTGCCCCACCAATGACCCGATCGGGTCCACTCCTTCTTCTTTGGAAAATACGGCAATCTTGGAGCGGGAACCGGCCTCTCTGGCAATTCCCTTTATTTCTACGCTGCCTGTTTCTATTTCCGGCACCTCAAATTCGAACAATTTATAAATCAATCTTGGGTGAGTACGAGACAAAAGCACTACCGGCCCCCGATTGGTTTCCTCCACTTTCAGAATAAAAAATCTGAAACGCTGGCCGATTTTATAGTTATCGGTAAAAAGCTGTTCCACTGGGATCAAAAGTCCGTTAGTTTTACCAAGGTCCACAAAGACCATCGGTCCCTCCCGACGCTGAACCACTCCGCTGATTACCTCGCCTTCTTTCTTTTTAAACTCCTCGAAAATCACTTCGCGCTCAACTTCGCGCAACTTCTGGATGATGACCTGCTTGGCGGTCTGCGCGGCAATCCGGCCAAAATCTGTTTTTGTTTCCAAGGCAGTAATCAATTCGTCTCCCACTTTTAGTTTAGCATCTATCTCTTTAGCTTCAGATAAAAGAATGTGCTTCTCCGGACTATATTTCATTTTCAATTCTTCCCCTTCTGCTCCTTCGGTTTCCGCCTGCTGCTGCGCTTCTTCTCTTTCCCGTCTGCCCATAAACTCCCTATCTTCTTCCAATCTTTGCGGAAGCGGGCCGGTCAGATATCCTTCTTCATCTACCCCTTCCACCACATATTTAATCTGAGTTAGCTTAATACTCCCGTCTTCCGGATTTAATTTGGCTCTGATAATCTGCCCCTTCTCTCCATATTCCCTTTTGTAGGCGGCGGCGATGGCCAGCTGGATGGTCTCGATAATCTTTTCAAGAGGGATGCCTTTTTCTTCGGCAATCTGCTTAATGGCAGATAAAAACTCTTTGGTATCTAACATATCGTCGAAGGTTCCGATTGATATCTCGATGGATATCAATCGGAACCAATGTTATGAAATTATTATTATACCTTATTAAAAACAAAAGCCCACTTTAGAGTGGACTGTAACACCTTAATTCTATTCCAGACCAGCTTTTTTGTCAAGGGCAGGCCGTTATCCACAGAAATTCTATTGTTTATATTTTTTAGTTAGCTAATGTAACCCCAGCAGTGATATAATTAGTTTAGCTTCAGATAAATTATTCCTTATGCCTTCTTCCCCTACCCTTCCTCAAGAGCTTGAAGAAAAATTAAGCGAAATTGAAAAAGAAAGAATCGAACAACAAGCCAAAGATCTGGCCAAAACCAACAAGCTCTCCTATATCAACATCGCCATCAATCCTATCGAGCCAGAGGCGCTTGCTTTAGTTAGCGAAGAAGATTCCCGCGCCGGCCGGATAGGTGTTATCTCCAGAGACGGTAAAAAACTAAGAGTAGTGCTGGTGGATCCCGCTGATCCTCTGGCCAAAAAAAATATTGACCGCCTTTCCTCCGAAGGTTTCTTACTGACAGTCAGTGTCGTTTCTTCTCTGGGAATTCAGAAACTATGGCAAAAATACAAAGAACTTCCTAGGTCATCCCAAGAACAGCTCGGCACTGTTTCTATTAATGAAGGAATCTTCTCCGAAGTACAGAAAGAAATTAAAAACATCGCCGATTTAAAAGAAAAACTGGCCGGACTCTCCACCAGTAATATCTTGGAAATGGTTATGGCCGGCGGCATCAAAATAGGCGCTTCGGATATTCATTTGGAACCAGAAGAGAAAACCGTCCGCATCCGCTATCGAATGGACGGGGTATTAAGCGATGTCGTGGAAATTGATCCGGAAAGTTACCAGAAAGTGCTGTCCAGGATAAAAATTAATTCCGGATTAAAACTAAATATCCATAACGCCCCGCAAGACGGCCGCTTCACGGTAAATTACCTTCAAAAAATTATAGAGATTAGAACTTCGGTTTTGCCAGGATCTTATGGTGAAAATGTGGTGATGAGAATTTTGGATCCGGAAGGAATTAAACAAAAAATCGAGGACTTGGGGTTATCTGAAAGTAATCTGAAGTTAATTAAAAATTTATTGCAAAAAACAACGGGAGCCATTTTAACCACCGGGCCGACCGGTTCAGGAAAAACTACCACTTTGTATGCTTTCATCAATCAGGTCAATGAGCCGGGACTGAAAATTATTACCATTGAAGATCCGGTGGAATATCACGTCGATGGAATTTCCCAGACCCAAGTTGATCCTGCCAAGGGTTACACCTTTGCCGGAGGCCTCCGAGCTATTGTCCGCCAGGATCCAGATGTGATTCTAGTAGGAGAAATCCGTGATGGAGAAACGGCCGAAATTGCCATGCAAGCCGCTTTAACCGGACATTTAGTTTTTTCTACTTTGCATACCAACGATGCGGCCGGCGCTATTCCCCGCTTGATTGACCTGGGAGTAAAACCCGTATCGATCGCCCCGGCTCTTAATGCGGTCATGGCCCAGCGTTTGGTTCGCAAGCTGTGCCAAGAATGCAAAAAGAAAAGAGCGCTTGCCAAAGAAGAAATAACTAAACTTGGCACAATAACAAAAGGTTCAACCTTGGAAATCTTCGACCCCGGCCAATGCGCCGAGTGTAATTTTTCCGGTTACCGCGGAAGAATAGGTGTATTTGAAATATTTGAAGTTGATGATGAAATGGAAAATCTGATCTTAAAATCCCCGGCCGTTTCCGAAATGCGAGAAGCCGCCATGAAAAAAGGCATGGTCACCATGCTGCAGGACGGTTATTTAAAAGTTTTAGAAGGCATCACTTCCCTAGAGGAAGTACAGCGAGTATTAGGATAGTTCTTTGAATCTTGTGATTTTTGTGTTTGGTCAAGTTCAAGGCAAAATATTATTTTTAAATGAGGCGTAATAAATTACGGTGAATTTAAAAATAATATTTTAACGAAGAAATTGGCCAAACCTAAAAGGCGAGAATCGCGATGAGCTTACAAGTCTTCGAAAGCTCCGCGATTCGAGCACATAAATCACAAAAATAAAAAGTCTAACCTGTAGGCAAAACCCGGATATTAGATATGCCGGGACAGGATAATCCTGAGTAATATCCCAGTCGAAACCAGGGTACACATCATTAAACTACCCCAATAAACCACAGTCGTTAAAAAGGATTTATTTGCCTACAGATTAGACTCTTTATCACCTTATTTTATATGAATTTATCATGATTGTCAATGGTAGAGAACAATATCAAAAATATACAAAAAATAACTTCTGAAGACGAAAATATTCTTGATCTGGCCCTCCGCCCTACTACTTTTGAAGAATACATCGGCCAAGAGAAAGCCAAAAAAAATCTGGCTATTTTAATCGGGGCCGCCAAAAAAAGAAAAGATCCTTTGGAGCATATCTTGATCCACGGCCCTTCCGGTTTAGGCAAAACTACTCTCGCCTATATCATTTCCCGTCAGATGAATTCCAGTCTGCGCATCACCTCCGGAGCCGCTTTGGAAAAAGCAGGCGACTTAGGTTCTATCCTAACCGGCCTAAATGAAGGAGACTTTCTTTTTATAGATGAGGTACACCGTTTAAACAAGTTGGTGGAAGAAACTCTCTATCCCGCCATGGAAAATTATAAACTGGACATTATTATCGGCAAAGGCAATTCCGCCAAGACTCTACAAATCCAACTGCCAAAATTTACCCTCATCGCCGCCACCACCAGAATATCCCTGCTTTCCAACCCTTTTCGTTCCCGTTTTGGGGTAAACTTTAAATTAGATTTCTATCAACAAAACGAAATAGAAAAAATTATCTCCCGCTCGGCTCGCCTCCTTAATGTAAAAACTGATTCTGAAGCTCTTTCCGTCATTGCCGCCGCTTCCCGCTTCACTCCGCGTATTGCTAATAAGCTTCTCAAGAGGGCTCGAGACTTCGCCCAGCACCACAATAACGAAATAGTCACCGCTGATCTGGCCAGACAGGCCCTGGATATGCTAGAAATCGATCACTTAGGGTTAGAAGGCACCGACAAGAGGATTCTTACCACTATCGCCAATAATTTTAACGGCGGACCAGTGGG
>Ga0209542_10008957_pt1 | contig 18519 bp, 15 predicted proteins | sample RifCSPhighO2_01_FD_184028 | JGI IMG/M metagenome (GOLD analysis project Ga0209542, IMG submission 184028) | Soil microbial communities from Rifle, Colorado - Rifle CSP2_plank highO2_0.1 (SPAdes) (version 2) | ecosystem: Environmental > Terrestrial > Deep subsurface > Rock core/Sediment ...
TGAGTTGGAGGGTCGGTACGATTCCCGCCACTTCGGCTTGGACTGATTTTCCTCCTTTAGCCAGCGTTGCGGGGGAAGTCGGCAATGTTCCAGATTTTGCCGTGGAAATTCCATTTGACATCAACGAATTAAAAAAGTCAGACATAGATATGGCGAGAAAGTTTCTTTTAAACAATAGGATTATTTTTACAGAAGCTCTTTTGAGGGGCTACGAAGTTATCGACTTCGTTTGTCAAAAAGGAAACCAGCGCAATTTCTATATTCTCCACCGCGATGGATAAATGGGAGATGCGAATCTTATGCAATTCAATGGTATAACTCTATTGAATTGCTTTTTTTGTTGAAATATATCGATCTTGTCTTAAGATAAGATATGTTAATTGCATAAGCCAACAATAAATATTACACACACTTGCACTTATTGTGAATATATGTTACTTTAAAAGAATTATAAACCTATCGGGGATTTATAAAAAAAATAGCACATTACAAAGGAGGAAGAAAAATGAAAATCGCAATTAATGAATATGCGCCCAGTCGAGCATTAGGATTTAAGCGTTGGTTTCCAGAGGCAGTGGTTTGTAAACGTTATGAGCAAGAAAAAACGCCGGATTCGTTTGATTTATTAATTCTTTCAGGCGGGCCAATGTCAGCTGACGAAAAATCTCGCTCCGAAAATGTGTTTCTTGCAGAAGACATGATTCTTCTTAAAGAATTACAATGGCTTGGCAAAAAATCCCCATTTGTTCTTGGTGTTTGCCTTGGCGCTCAGCTGATGGTATTTGCAAATGGTGGCGACGTCCAAGAAAGCAAAGAATTAATAGTGGGATGGAATGAGTTGACTGTTAAGCATCAGCACTTAGCTTTTACCGGAATGGCAAATTTCTTGGTATGCGAGATTCACAGAAACCATATAGCACATCCTGGAATAAATGGACAAATTCTAGTCAGTTCGCAGCTCGACTCCATAGAGGCGTTTTCTATAGGATCGCGATTTCTGGGAACTGCTTACCATCCGGAAATAACGAAAGATGATGCAGAACGAATTTCAGATGACAGTGGCGGAAAACTGAAATTCAAGTTTCTTTCTGATTCTGATAAGGTATTTTCCCTTAGCGACGCATTTATGACAAGCAAAAGATTCTTCGAAAATATTAGAACACTGGTATAATCCTTTTGAAAAATTTCTCTTAAATGCGTTAGAATAAAAACACTAAAGCCTTGCGCGCTCGCCCGAGGCTTTTTATTATTAAAAAATAAAAACTATGTTTGACACTGATATTCGGTTTTGTTAGGATAAAATTGTATGAAAATTAAAAATGTAGAATTATTCCATATAAAAATTCCCTGCACTCATCCGTTTGAGACGAGTTTTGGCGTGATAAATGATAGGCCGTCATTGATTATTAAATTAACGAGCGACCAGGGATTAGCGGGTTATGGAGAATCATCTACAAATGATACTCCAATGGTTGAGCCAGAAACCACTTCCGAGGCAGTAGAATTGCTTAAAGAGAGGTCGCCAAAATTGATTGGACTACCGATCAATGAAGAAATAGATATTGTGGAATTGTTTGGAGATCCCCGTTATCCGGTTTCTCTTTTTGGAATTGAGGCCGCGTATCTTGATCTTTTGGCAAAAAGCAAGGGGATTACTTTGAGTAATTTTTTTGGCGCGACAAATACGCAAGTTATAGCGGGGGAAAGTGTTGGAATGCAGCCATCAATAGAAAAAACAGTAGAAAAAGTAAAATCATTCATCACAGACGGGTATTCCCGCATTAAAATTAAAATTTCAAAAGGCCACGATGAAGAAATAATTCAAGCAATTCGGCAAAAGTTTCCGTCGCTATATTTGGGAGCCGATGCCAATGCTTGTTATAAAAATGAAGACATCGCGCATCTGGCGGACATTACTAAATATAATCTCGCCTTTATTGAACAGCCTTTCGGAGCGGATGATTATAAATCCAGCGCAGTTCTTAATTCTTTGGGTATTAAAGTATGTTTAGACGAAGCGATTCTTAATCTTGAAACATGCCAACGCGCCATAAAAGAAAAGGCGTGTGATATGGTAAATATAAAACCGGCGAGGATAGGAAGTTTTAGAGAGTCGCTTAAAATTTATAACCTGTGTGTTGGCAACGGTATTAAGCTTTTTGGCGGAGGCCGTCTTGAAACGGGCATAGGTACAAGCGCCAACGCGGCTTTTTATGCATTGCCGGGTTTTAATGAAGCGTCTGATATAACTCTGCCGTTAAATAATTATGATTTGGATATCATAGATCCCCCGTTTAATATGAACAACGGGATACACACTATTCCAAATTTACCTGGCATAGGAGTTAATGTTGATGAAAAAGTCTTAGATAAATTCACCATAAAACATTATATTTTCCAATAAAAATATGAAAATTATTTTAAACATTATGACCCATGGCGATGAAAGGATTGGCCTAAAGGTTTCCAAAGAAATAGAAAAATTACATATTAGTAAGGATACTTTGGCAGTGCAAATTGCAAATCCAAGGGCGCTGGCAGCAAATAAAAGATTTATTGACCAGGACTTAAACCGTTCTTTCCCGGGCAAAAAAGATGGAAACTACGAACAGCGACGGGCGTATAACTTGTTGCCTGCGGTTAAAAAAGCGGATATGGTGATTGATATCCATTCAACAACTAGCAACTTGAAAGATGCATTGATTGTGACCAGCATGAGTAAAAAAATTAAAGAGTATATAGGCGTAATTAAGCCCAAGTATTTGCTACTTATGAATGCGGTAAAAAATAAGGATATGATTTCCCATACTAAACACGGCATTGCTTTTGAATATGGGAAAGACAAGGATGCGTCAGTATTAAAAAAAATAGTTATGGATATAAAAAGGATTTTTGGGCACTTGGGAATTATTGAGCCCGTCGCGCTTTCCAAAAAAAATATAGAAACGCAATATTTTAATGTAACTTCAACCGTTGCTAAGCCAAAAGGATATAAGTTAATGGGTAATATTAAAAATTATAAGTTAGTTAAAAATGGTCAGTCATACGCGCGAGACAGAAATAAATTTTTGAGAGCCAAAGAGGATTTTTATCCGGTTCTTTTTGGTCAAAAAAACTATGAAGATATATTTGGATTTAAGGCAAAACGTATGTCTTTTTAACAAGTATTATTAAAGAGATGCGGATAAAAAAAGAGCCTCAATCGGATTTGAGGCCTTTGAAAGAACTGGGTAGGGTGGGATTCGAACCCACGAAGGCATAGCCAACGGTTTTACAGACCGCTCCCTTTAACCACTCGGGCACCTACCCAGCTCGAGTTACTTTGCGGTTCCGGCGGGATAAGATCCCAGTACCAATGGCGCATCCATTGTAACGCCACTAGCACGTAATTCCTCATAAGCCCCTTTCATGTTCGGATCGCTGAAGCTTCCAGCAAATTCCATCATGAAAGTATATTCCCACCTTTTACCAGGTATAGGGATAGGGGCGATGAGTAAGAGATTGATTCCCCTTGAAGCAAAAGGAGTAAGTGTTTTAGCGATGCCGCCGGGCACAGGCTGGTCAAGGTTTACTAGTAAACAGGTTTTGTCCCGGTTGCTTTGTTTCGCTCTCTTTGTACCTATTATCCAGAAGCGAGTGAAGTTGTTGGGATTATTGGTGATAGAGCCGGGTTCCATACGAACTAGCCCATATTCCTGTTCGGCCTTAGATGTGCTAATTGCGACACAGGATGGGTCATTGCTGGCTAACTCGGCTGCCTTACTATTAGAGGTAACTGTTTCGATAGGGATATCGTTATTGGCTTTTTGAAAAGCAGCCATTTTTTCCGAGCACTGCCTCTGAGCGACTATCTGCCCGAAAATTTTGGTGGGAGTGGTGCCATCGTTGACCTTGCGGAATAAGAATAGTTCAATTGGTATTTCCACTTCGCCGGAAACCAACAGATGATTACTTCGGTTGAGTCCGTCGAGAGCATAGATGGTTTCCGTGACCATACCTTCGATAACGTTTTCGGCTGCCACTATGCCGAAAGCTATCTTGCCTTCGCCGGCTGCCCGGCAAATCTCGGTGTGGTTTGGGAAGAGAACAAACTCAACGTGTCTCTTCCCGGTAAAGAACTTCTCTGCGGCCATAAAGCCAAAGGTGGCTTTTCCTGGCCCCAAATAGCCGACCTTCATAAGAAGGCCTCCTTACTCCACCGTCACGCGGTGGTGTTGCTTCTTCCCATGGCGAATTACGCAAACGCCATTGGGGAAGGAGTTGGTTTCAAGCTTCGCATCGATCGCAGCAACCTTCTCATCATTGACGTAGGCGCCGCCTTGTTCAATTAGGCGGCGGGCTGCTCCCTTTGAGGGAGCGAGCCCAATTTCCACCAGTAGATCCAACACGGGAATCCCCGTGACGACACGTTCTTTGCTGACCTTGGTGGTCGGCAGGTCCGTGCTGTCTCCCGATTCGTTCGCGAAAACAGTTCTGGCGGTTGTTCGGGCTTTTTGTGCCTCCTGTGCGCCATGGCAAAGCAGTGTTGCCTCGAAGGCAAGCACTGCTTTTGCCTGACGTGTGTCGGCGCCCTGGAGTTGTTCGAGCCTCTCGATCTCTTCGATCGGGAGGAAAGTGAACATCTTCAGGAATCGGACAACGTCGCGGTCGTCGCAATTGATCCAGTACTGGTAGTAGTCGTATGGAGTGGTTCTGGTCGCGTCGAGCCAGATTGCGCCGGTCTCGGTTTTTCCCATCTTCTGTCCCCGCGCAGTTGTGATGAGCGGGAAGGTGAGGGCAAAAACCGTTTCCTTCCGAATCTTCTTGACGAGATCGACGCCGGCGAGAATATTGCCCCACTGGTCGTCGCCGCCCATTTGCAACATACAGTCGTAGCGATCAAGCAACACAAGGAAGTCGTACGCCTGCAAAAGCTGGTAGTTAAACTCTATGAATGAGAGTCCCTGCTCTTGCTCCAAGCGTTTTCTGTAGCCCTCGTTCTTAATCATCTCGTTGACCTTGAAATATTTGCCGATGTCTCGCAGGAACTCAATGTAGTTGAGTCCGACAATCCAGTCGGCATTGTCAATCAGTAGGCCCTTTTCGCCATCAAGTGTGAGATAGCGGTTGAATTGCAAAGACAGTTTTACCATGTTGTTAGCAACGTCTTCGCGAGAGAGCATTTTCCTTAATTCGGTTTTGCCGCTTGGATCTCCAATCAGGCCAGTGCCGCCGCCGATAATTGCTATTGGTTTGTGACCGAGTCGCTGGAGATGGGCCATTGCCATAATTGGAATCAAACTGCCTACGTGAAAGCTTTCAGCTGTCGGGTCAAACCCGACATAGTAGGTAACTTGAGATTTAGAAAACAAATCGCTCAGACCTTGTTCGTCTGAACACTGTTGCATAAATCCTCTTTGCCTGAGAACCTCTAATGCGTTCATACAATCTCCTTTATACCGCATTGTTTGGGGAAAGTAAACCCGTGTGCGTTCTTGTTTTGTTTGTCAACGAGCGCCTATAAATACACCTTAATTGAAAAAAATTTATTGTCAATAGTTGACTAAATTAAATTTTAGTGATAAAAAGAAAATGGTTCTTTACTAATTTGAAAGGGAAAAGTATGGTCAATGCAATTGTCGGAGCAAAAGGAGATATTGCAAAGAATCTTCTTTTGCCGTTATTGAGACGGTTGGGATCGGTCAACCTGGCGGACAAAGACAGTTCTGCTAACTCCTGGAAAAGGGTTTGGAAGTCAGACGCCATCTGGTTGGCTATCCCGCGAAACGAAGTCGGGAAAGTCATAGATGGAATTCATCTGACTCAAAACCAATTGATAGTGGATGTTTGCTCCATTAAGGGGCGTGTATCAGAACAAATCGAGCCTACTGGAGCTACTCATCTGTCATTGCACCCACTACACGGCCCGGGTCTTCGGCTGAACGAACAGAAATGGGTGGTTATCGGGGCTATCGGGCGGATAAAGAACATAAACGCCAGAAAGATTTTGGCGTTTATGAAGAAAGAAGGCATCAGTCTTCTCCCGTGTGAAACAGAAGACAAACACGACTTCATGATGGGCATTACTTTAAGTATGCCCGAGCTGATGACAGTCGTGATGGATTGGCTTATCGCTCAATACTCAAAAGCATGCGGGCAGGAACGGCCAGGCATGAAGGAATTGATGGAATGGGCGGTTCCAGTATCCAACGCTCTTTTTTCTGCGTACGTGCGCGCCATTATCAGCTCTGCGCCGTGGTTGAGAAGGGATTTACTCCTTGGATCTTTCGGCGATCTTGTCGGCGTTTCGCTGAGAGCCTTCGGCCGGATGGGCAAAATGGCCATTTCAGATATCGAGAAGCTCTTGGATCAACAAAAGGCAACAGTCGAAAAGCTGCCACGGAAAGACCAAAACAGAGTGAATAGTTGGATCGATGACTGGTTTGTCGATTCAACGCAAGAACTTTTTCCTCGAAAAAAATAACGAAGTACATAGATACACACAGCGGTCTCACGCAAGAGCCCGCTTTTTATTTACTTAGCACTCTTGACCTATGAGTGCCAAGATGATATTATTACCTATTACGTATTAATAATATATAATAAACTTAAAGAACACTAACCAAAACAAACGATGAATGGTAATAATTTTACTAACAAAGCTCAGGATGCGCTAATGCAAGCGCAAACATTAGCTCAAGAAAAAGGACAGTCTCAAATAGATGCTCTGCATTTATTGCACGCTTTGATTATTCAAGAGGGTTCTATCATCACAACAATCTTACAAAAGCTTGGGATCGATGGAGATTCATTAAAGAAAAAGGTAGAATCTCAAATAGAAAGAATTCCCAACACCCTAGCTCCGCAGTCATTTGGGCAGTTTTATCTTACTCAAGACATGGCAAAGGTTTTGGACAGAGCCAGGCAAGAGTCAATAAAAATGAGCGATGAATTTATCTCCGTTGAGCATTTATTTTTAGCATTGCTTGATACAAAATCTGGCGCGAAGGATATTTTAGAAAAAATAAGCTTTATGTCTGGCGGGCAAGCAGACGGCTTAAAATCCTCAAAGCTTGATTATGAATCTGTGGCAAAAGTTTTATCTCAAATAAGGGGCGGGCAAAGAATTACAGATCCCGAGCCAGAATCAAAATACCAGGTTATCGAAAAATACACCAGAAATCTGACAAACTTAGCCGCTGCCGGAAAAATAGATCCAATAATTGGCCGAGACAACGAAATTAGGAGATTGATGCAGATAATTTCCAGGCGTACAAAAAATAACCCCGTATTGATTGGAGAGGCTGGTGTTGGAAAGACCGCCATTGTCGAGGGTTTTGCCCAAAGAATTGCGAGACAAAATGTGCCAGACTTCTTAAAAAACAAAGAAGTTATTTCTTTGGACTTAGGCTCCTTAGTTGCAGGAACAAAATACAGGGGAGAATTTGAAACAAGAATTAAAGCACTTTTAAAAGAGCTTTCTAGGGCCGCCGGCAAATATATTTTATTTATTGACGAGTTACACACCTTAGTTGGGGCTGGAGCTGCAGAAGGCGCAATCGATGCTTCAAACCTTTTAAAGCCGGCGCTATCGCGTGGAGAATTAAGGGCTATTGGAGCTACAACTACAAGGGAGTATCAAAAATACATCGAGCAGGATCCGGCGCTTGAAAGAAGATTTCAACCGATTTTCGTGCAAGAGCCGAACGTGGAAGATGCCACTGCAATGTTGCGCGGGATCAAAGAGAAGTATGAAGTTCATCATGGAGTAAAAATAAAAGACTCTGCAATAAAAGCTGCCGTAGATTTAGCAGGCAGATATATTTCTGACAGATTTTTGCCCGATAAAGCGGTGGACTTGATGGATGAGGCGGCCTCAGCTTTGCGCCTGGAGATTGAATCTGACCCCCAAGAATTGGAAAAGTTTGACGAGGCGATTATGAAATTAGAAATTGAAAAACAGGCCCTAAAAAAAGAAAAAGGCTCTGAAAGGAGGTTAAGAGTTATTGCCAGAGAATTAGCTGATTTAAACGAAAAAGCAAAGGCGTTGAGATTAAAATGGGGAGCAGAAAAAGAACTAATTAACAAAATTAAGGAAATCAGAGAAAAATTAGACGGCCTTTCTTATCAAACAGAGCTCGCTCAAAGAGATGCTGATTTGGAAAAAGTGGCTGAAATAAAATATGGTAAAATCCCGGAATTATTGAAAGAATTGGCGGCAACAGAACAGAAATTGATAGGAATCCAGAAAGAACACCGATTTTTAAAGGAAGAAGTTACAGAAGAGGAAGTTGCCAAGGTTGTTTCCCGATGGACCGGAATTCCGGTTATGCGTTTGATTACAGAGGAAGCTAAGAAGCTGGAAACAATGGAAGATACTCTTAATAGGAGAGTTATTGGCCAAGGAGAGGCCATCTCGGCGATTTCAAGAGCTATACGCAGAGCGCGAGCCGGGATTTCAGAGGAAAATAAGCCACTGGGGTCTTTCCTATTTTTAGGTCCGACAGGCGTTGGAAAAACAGAGACAGCCAGGGCTTTAGCAGAATTCTTGTTTAATGACGAAAAGGCGCTAATTAGAATGGATATGTCAGAATATATGGAGCGCCATACGGTTTCTAAAATTATAGGTTCTCCCCCGGGATATGTTGGATATGAGGAAGCCGGCCAATTAACAGAAAAAGTAAGACGCAGACCATATGCCGTGCTTTTATTAGACGAGGTTGAGAAAGCTCATCCTGATGTTTTTAATATATTATTGCAGATTTTTGAAGACGGGAGATTAACTGATTCTAGAGGCAGGACAGTTTCCTTTAAAAACACAATAATTATAATGACGTCTAACCTGGGTTCTGACTACATCAACAAGATGTCCTCTATCGGGTTTAGCAACAAAGAAGAGTTGATGCAACGGGAATCAATGAGAGAAAAAATATTTGATTCCTTAAAAGATTCATTTAGACCGGAATTCTTGAACAGAATTGACGAAGTTGTAATATTTAATTATCTGCAGAAGGAGCAGATTAAAACAATTGTTGATTTAGAATTATCAAAAGTTGAAAAACGCCTAAGCGCAAAAGAAATAAAAATTGATATTTCTGAAAAAGCCAAAGAACTTTTGGTAAAAGAGGGATTTGATCCAAACCTAGGAGCTCGTCCATTAAAGAGAATAATTCAACGTTTGATTTTAGATCCACTATCAATTAAAATTGTTACAAACGAAATTTCAGAGGGAAGCAGGGTTTTAATCGACGAGGAAAATGGCAAGATGGTTTTTGAAGCGCCAAAACAATTACTGAAAATGAGAAACGTTAGAAGGCTCGTAAAAGTTCACCCGGTTAAGTAATTTTGCTGTGCAAAATTAAACTTCGAAGAAGTTTATTTAACCGGGCAAGAAAAGCAAAATAAAAAACAAAAAACCGCCGAAGTGGCGATTTTTGTTTGACAAATTAACACAAGAGAAGTACTTTTAAATAACGTTGCTCTTCGAAAACCTTTAGAAAGGAGGCTTGCCATGAGCGAGCTAGCCGAGTTGATTCGCAAAGGTTTAGCCCAAGAAGGCGTTACAGAGGACTGGCGAGTTTGGGGCGCCGGCTTTATCGGCGGTCACGTGGAAGCGAACGTCATCGGGCTCGCCTTAATCGGTAAGTTAGGCATTGAACCGGCGTGTCAACTCTTCGAAGCTGCCCTACAAGAGGCACTTTTCGAAGATGGGGAAAGTAAGCCGAACACCGACAAGGTGTTGAAAGAATTAGGTCTTGCCAGTACAGACCAGACCGAAGAGCTTACGGCTATCCACAATCAGATAGGCGCAAAGCAAATTGCCCAGATGCTGGAAAGCGGAGAGTTGGTTCTCTAATAGGGCTTAAATAGTCTGATAAACTTCGAGCTTTCGAGCTCGTTTTTTTTGTGCTAAGATAAGTGAATTAGTGCAACCATGCCAAACCCCTTCAAACAAAGGAAATTTTTTGTGTTTACGGCGACTTTAATTATAGCTGTTTTTATTGGATACTTTTCATGGAGTGCGGTGACAAGCGTCGGTGGTGATTTCATAAATAAAGTTCTTAGTTATACAGACAAAATCGGAGCTAGAATTTTTACTGCCTCTATTTTAAATGACATAAATCAGTTTGTTGATGCGCCACTTGCGTCTGGCGATATTTTAGACGAGGATGAAATTGTTGTAGAACCAGAGGAGATTCGAGACACGTCTATCGTTGAAAAAATGAGCATTCAAGACTTATTGGATGATATTCAGGAAAAACTAGACATTATAAGCCAACAAGTTCAGGAACTTACAGATAGCCAGCAAGAGGAGATAGAAGAAGATGAGGCGCAAGAGGACGAAAAGGAGGACGACGAGAATATTAATCAGATAATTTATCCTAAAATTTTAATTTCCGAAACCCAGATATTACCGATTGAGCAGAGGTTTATTAAGTTATATAATCCAAACAGCTTGCCAGTCGATTTGACGGATTGGTATATTCAAAGAAAAACAGAAACAGCGAGTTCGTGGAGTTCTTGTGTTTCTTCTGCCAATTTTGAGGGCAAGACGATTATGCCAGGGGGTTATTTTTTAATATCAAGAACCGATAACTTAGCAAACATTGTTTTGGGCAGTCTGACTCTTACAGGGAATAATTCTCTTGCTTTGAAAAATCCGAACGGGGAAATTTCAGATATAGCTTATACCGTTTCGCCAATTCCGGAACAGCAAAACAGCGGTGGTAGCGCGTCGCTGCCTGTCTACGATAAAATTTTGATTTCTGAAGTAAAAATAGCAGAAAAGACAGGAGATAAGAATATTTTTATAGAGCTATATAATTCCAATAGCGTAGAAATTAATTTAGATAACTGGTATATCTTTAGAAACAATTCTTCTTTCATTGCTAAATCTGCACTAATGGGAAAGAAAATTCCTTCAAACGGCTATTTTCTTCTTACGAGAAATGGTTCGATTTGGGATGAGCAGTCCGACTTATTATTTGAAGGGACTCTTAACAGCGACGATAAAATTACATTAAAAAATCCGAACGGTGATTCTGCAGATGAAACCAGCTGGTCGGAAATCGAAGAGAATTTGTCTTTTGGTAGAAAATGGGAAGAAGAAAGCCAAACTTATCCGGATACAGACGATAACTCAGTTGATTTTGAGTTGGACGTGTTGACTCCAAAAGCACAAAATATAGCATACGTCGAATTGCCACCGCCAACGCTTGATCACATAGAGATTACAACTCCGGCAACAAAATTAATTTATATTATTGGAGATGAATTGGATATTTCTGGCCTAGAGGTGATTGGAACTTACAGCGATGGAAGTACTGCTCCTGAAACAATTATGCCCGCAGACGTTATGGGCTTTGATAGCTCGACTCCTGTCGCCAGCCAAGTTTTGACTGTTACGGTCGGCGACCAATCTGTAGCTTACACGGTTGATATTAATCCAGCACCGATATTACAAAGTATCGCGATTACAACTCCAGCTGATAAACTTGCTTATATAGTGGGAGAGTCATTGGATATTACAGGATTAATCGTAACGGGAATTTACAGCGATGGAAGCACTGCTCCTGAAATAATTACGCCCGCAGATGTAACCGGCTTTGATAGCTCATTGCCCGCAAACGGCCAAATTTTAACCATTAATTTTGGCGGGCAGACGGCGAATTACGCGATTGATATAAATGAAGCTGGAGACACAACACCGCCGAGCGTAATTGATTATATGCTGAATGGTTTGGCTCAAAATGTGTTGTTTAATCCAAATACTAGAGCTTTCCCCGTTTCAATAACAATGACCGCAAACGAACCAGTGACGTGGAAATCAGCGAAAATTTATAATATGGATAACCCATCGGCCGTTTACAAAAATAAAAATCCAGCAGGCGATGGAACCGTTACGGGGACTATGAACTGGGACGGAACCTTAACAAAACCAATAGTGGGTTCAATTTCTGACGGAGTATATTCAATAGAGGTTCATATGGTTGATTTAGCGGGAAATGATGTTGCTGATTTAATTCTTTCCCCTTATACAATTACTATTGATACAATAGCTCCCGTTCTTACCTTAAACGGCGGGGCAGAACTCAATTTAATAGTCGGCTCTGAATATACAGAACTTGGAGCAATTGCCGATGATGGTTCCGTTGTTAATATTGCAGGTTCGGCAGATACAAGCGTGCCTGGCGTTTACACAATTACTTATACGACAACAGACGCCGCCGGCAACAGCGCCGAACAGGTTGTTCGCGCCGTAATCATAGGTGGAGAATAGTCCCTATTTCTTGACTTTTAATCGAATTGAGGTAATCTATAGCCAGGTCTTTTAGAAAGGGAGAAGCGAATGTTCACAATGATGACCTTGGAAACGGGACTGACAGAAGAAGAGCTTTTTCTGAAACTGGTGTCCAGAGGAAGGCATGCGGATATTGAGTATTACTTCTCGGTCGATAGATATGACTGGGAGGAAGGCGTCGTCGTTTTCACGCGTCTGGATTGCGCTCCCGCACCCTCCTTTAAGGTCGGGGTGGCGGGCAACAAGCTCGTTGTTAGCGCGACGTACTGGAGCGAAGTTTCAGACTGGCTTCGTGCGTGGGGTATTGTTTTCGCGCAGGTGCGGCAAGACGATGTCAATTCGCCCGAAGAGGCTCGCCGTCTTTTGGCGAAACTGCGCGCAAACGATCCCACTATTGTGCGCGACAGAGGAGCGATCGGCATCCGCGTGCAAGTGAAAATTGTCGAAGCCAGCAGAGCGGCTGACGACGAACTTCTTCGTCGATAACGACCTACGTTGTAGCCCGCAAAGATCAACTCTTGTCGGGCTTTTTTTGTAAAAAAAACCGGAAGTCTGCGGTTACAGAATTCCGGAATGGTTTTTTAGAACCTTATTGGGCGATAGCCGGCTTGGCTGGAGAATCGCACAACCCATCGGTTGTCAAAGGGAGCAATGATTAGCGTTGAACGGAGGCGGCTGGGGTTTGGCATGCGTAGCAGCCAACTGGTGTCAATGTAGAGCTTTGACCCGTACTCGCGGAAAACGCTGTAGTTTGGCGGAGTTGACATCAAAACTCCCTCTTTGGTCCATGGGCGGTTCTGGAAAACTTCGTAGAGAATGAGTGCCGGCTGGCTATCATCGGTTTGACTGCGTGCAAATTGCATAAACGAGAGCCAGTGAATCCACTCCCCGATTTTTTCGCCGTTGGCGAGCACAAATCCAATCGGAAATTGGCGCGGTTGCAGTGAGGACAGATAAAGCACACGGGATGGTCCACCGGGCTTAGCGTAATGGAGGTGGCCCTCCACCTCCTGTTCGGTCATCATGCCGCTGTCGGCGAAATTTTCCTTGTAGCCGGATTTTCCTTCGTCGCCCATAAAGGCCACGAACCTTCTCATACCCTTCCGTCCGTCTATGCACGGGAAAAAGAGGTGTTTACCATGAGCCAACACATAGTTGAAATCGATGGGATCGCGCCGTTCTTCGGGCAACGCGATGATTCGATTGCCAGCGGCGCAAGAGACGACCATTTCCCTGGTGACGTAGTTAATAATCACCGAAAAAATGGGAACTCCTCGCCTGACACAACTGATGGCTGATGTGGCGCCGGTGATGGAAGCAGGAGCGCCGAACTTTGCCTCCCACTTTTTTTGGGTGCCAGAACCGCCGAAGATAGCTCCTATCTTCATGTCTGTGGGGAGTTCTGTCAGAAATTCCCTGAGCTGAGTGGAGCGGTCTGTCGGATCGCTGATGAAGACTGTACGGAACGTCTGCGGTTCGTTGGGCCGGAAGGTGTCGCTGTCCAGTCGGGCGCCGCGCGAGCCGATTTCCTCGGTAATCACGACTGCGCCGGCATCGTATCTTCCCAACTCTTCGCAGATGATGATTTCCGGGCCGGCGTCCATGCCCAATGTGTCTTTCTTGTCGCGAGCGCCGTAAGCAGAAATTTTTTTCAGCGCATCTCCGGCTGTCGAGTGCATAAAATCATAGAAGGCAGTAAGACCGGCGGCTATGGCCGCGTTTAGGTGAGACTTTTCAACTCCTTGCATGTTGCACCTCTTTCTTTTAAAAGGACAATCGCGAACAATCACTAATTAGATTCAATTTAAAGGTTACTACTATATATAAAAAAGTCCAGTAATTTCAATTTTTTTATTGACAAAGAATAAATTAGGATTATCATCAAAATAAGGGTGGTTTTTTGAAAGGAGATTAAAAATGGCAAAATTTTCCGCCAAAGTAATGGTGGTTTGGAGGGATTAGTTTGGCAACCACCACGACAGACTACTTAATGTAGAGGTTGAGGCGAAGAACAGAGAAGATGCCGCACAATTAGCTTATGCAGAGGGTGAAAAGTGGCTGACAATGACGGACGAGCCCGGCGGCTGTGAAATTAGGAGTCTGGTTGAAGGCGGACCCCAGTAAATCCAGCTCCGTGGCCCCGCCCATCGGCTTAAAAAGGAAGCTTTTTAAGCTTTTTTTTCCTTCGATAAGCTCAAGGCAGGCAAAAATTTATAAAACGTGATATAAAAGATTTATGGATTTAAGCAATTTAGAAAAAGTTTTGGAAAATGAACCGGCTTACCGCGTAAAGCAGGCGAAAGGGGTGGTTTTTAAGAATTTTATATCTGATTGGTCAGAGGCGACTTTTTTTACAAAAGATTTAAGGGAAAAGCTGAATAAAGAATGTTCGCTGAAAATAAAATCAGATATTTTGGTTTCCAAAGAGCAAAATTCTGTAAAGGCCAGAATAACTTTACAAGATGGGCTTATGATTGAAGCGGTTTTAATGAGGCACAAAGACGGTAGGAATACCGTTTGCGTTTCTTGCCAGGTTGGCTGCCCCTTGGGGTGTTTGTTCTGCGCCACTGGGAAAATGGGACTCAAAAGAAGCTTAACTTCTGACGAAATTATAGAGCAGGTGATTTTTTTTAACCGCTACCTAAAGAGTAAAGCGGGTAGACCCCCGAGGTCTACCCAACTAGGTAGACCTCGGGGGTCTACTTTCTCTAAAAGGGTAACCAACGTCACTTATATGGGGATGGGCGAGCCGTTTTTGAATTATGACAATGTTTTAAAATCAATAAGAATTTTAAATAGCAAGGAGTTTTTTAATATCGGCGCCAGGTCAATTTCTGTTTCAACAGCTGGAATTGTCGAGGGTATAAAAAAGTTCAGTAAAGAAGGGTTGCAAGCAAATTTAGCCATTTCTCTGCATGCGCCAAGTGACGGGTTAAGAAAATCGTTGATGCCGATTGATGAAAAGTATTCGCTTGAAGATGTTTTAAAAGCAGTTGACGAATATATTAAAAAAACAAACAGAAAAATTATGTTTGAATATCTTTTGATAAAAGACATTAATGACTCAGAGAAACAAGCAGGAGAATTATCAAAATTAATGGACAAGAAGCTCTATTTTTTGAACTTGCTTTTATATAATAAAACTGGCTCCTTTGAACCCTCGGCCACAAAACAAGTTGAAAAGTTTAAAAAGGTTCTTACAAAAAACAAAATAAACTTTGTCCAGCGTTATAGGTTCGGCGACGACATACAGGCTGCGTGCGGACAATTTGCCACCAACAACAAATAGACAAGGAACAGGCAAGTGCCTGTTCCTTGTTTGCTTATCCACAGGTGAAGCGAAATTAATTTTGTGATATAATTAAAAAACGTCTTTTTTGAAAATCTGTTTTGACTTTCGGTGATTTTTTTGTTAAGTTTTAGGAACACATAAAGAAGAAAAATGGAAGATAAAATCCTAAAACTAACAAACACGGTTTACAAGATATTGGAGTTTTTTCCCGAATCAGACCCGTTGAAAAACAGAGCGAAAGATAAGGCTCTGGTTATTATGGAAAATCTGATTTTACTGGATGAAGCCGCCCCGCAGAGCGGGGCGAGCCTCGCTCGCCTCGAAGAGGCGAGGCGGGATATGGATATTCTTTTGGGCTATCTTTGGATAGGAAAAACGCAAGGATGGTTAAATTCCGTAAATTGCCTGATAATCACCGGCGAATATGAAAAGATAAAAAAGAAATTCGCCCCAGTTATAGAACTACCACAGCAAATATCTGGCGCGGAGGAGTCATTACCTGAAGAGGAATATATGCAAGCAGGGTTCCGAGATGGTTTAGATTCTGGGGCGGAGGAGTTGGATGCTGGGGAAGAAGATTTTTTTGATTTTTCTGAAGACTTAGCCTTGCAAGATGTTGAAAGGGATGAGGCCGTCGTATTTTCCGACGATAATGCTAAGTTTTCGCACGAATTGACAGCACGCCAAAAGAAAATTATTGATTTTTTGACTAGTAATGAAAGAGCGCAAGTTATGGATCTTAAAAAAATGCTACCCGACATCACAAAGAGAACAATAAGGCGGGACTTAGACGAATTAATGGAATTGGGTAAAATAGTGAGATTTGGCGACTTTAATCAGGTTTTTTATCAAATTAAACATTTAGGATAGGACATAAATAGGACAAAAAAGATCATGGTGGGACATTTAGAGTAATGGCACTTGTCCTATCTAAAGAGGTGTTGACCTTTTTATATTTTTAGTATAATATATGTAATTCGATGACCGACGGACTAAACGAACAATTTGGAGAGATTTACGACCAAAATATTGACAAAATATACAGATTTGTCTATTTAAAGGTGGATTCTCGGGAAACAGCCGAAGATATCTCTTCTAAGGTTTTTGTGAAGGGTTGGGAGGCTTTTCAGGCACAAAGTTCTAATATAAAGAACCCCTCGGCCTTTTTATACCAGATAGCAAGAAATGCAGTTATTGATTATTATAGAGACAAAGGTAGGACAAAAACCGTTTCTGTCGATTCTGGTCTGGAAATTACTGATCCCGGGTTGGATGCCCACAACAGGGCAATTCTAAACGCAGACGTGAACACTATTAAGGAGGCGATTACTAAGCTTAAAAAAGAGCATCAAGATATAATTATTTGGCACTATTTAGACGATATGCCGATAGCCGACATAGCTGAATTATTAGGCAAGCCGGCGGGAACAATTAGAGTGGCTATGCATAGGGGGTTGAAGGAACTTAGAGGACTTATCCAAGAAAGTTAATTCGGAAAATGTAACCCCGTTAGAAGCTGTTTATGTGGTATGTATATCTATTACAAAATAAAAATGGGGATTTGTACACTGGTTCGACAAAGAACCTGCAAAAAAGAATTTTAAGCCACAACTCTAGAGAGAATAAATCGACAAAACATGGGGCTCCATGGAAGGTTATATATTGTGAGATTTGTCTGAATAAATACGATGCCCGGGCAAGAGAAAAATACCTCAAGTCTGGAATGGGAAAGAGGTATCTGAGAAATAGATTAAAATTATTTTTTGCTCAAGGCTTCTAACGGGGTGTAACAAATTAGTCTTTTAAACGTCATAACAGTAAGACATAAAATGACTAGCAAAATAGAAAAATCCCGACAAGTCGAGGATGCTCGACACGAGTCGGCACAACTTATTGAGCAGATAAAATCTCTCAAAGAAATTAAGCCCAGAAAAGAGTGGGTCGTTTTGCTTAAGTCGCAAATCTTGGCGGAGAAGCAGTTAGAAATAAATATCGTTAAGCGTTCAGAGGCCAAATCAGTTGGTGTTCTGGACATACTTTATTCGGTATTTTTTCAAAGAAAGCTGGCATATTCTTTTGCTGTTGCGCTATTGATGGTGTTGGGAGCTTTTGGATTCGCGCAAAATACTGTGCCTGGGGACCTTCTTTTCCCGGTAAAAAAAATATCCGAACAATCTCAAGCAGCTTTAACGGGGCACACCGGATTAAAGCAAAACGCAGTGGTTTTGAATAATAGAATAAATGATTTAGTACAAGTAGCCAAGGCGGGGAAAAACAACAATATTTCTTCAGCGATAGACGAAATTAAAGCGAATGCAATCGAATTGGCAAAAGACTTGGAGGACAATACCGCAGATGATCCGCAAACACTAAAGGAAATTGCGGTAAGCTTAAAAACATTAGCAGCTATCCCTGGTACAGATTTAGCGAGCAGTCCCGGCATTGAGGCCCTATACCAGATAGTTGCGCAACAACAAGTTGACGAGTTGAAAAAAGCAACTCTTACAGTCGGCCAGCAGGAAATATTAGTTGAAGTAGAAGATTTATATAATAAAGGGAATTACAGCGTCGCGCTTGAAAAGATATGGGATTTAAGCAATAACCAGCCCGATCCGACCGATCCGGCCGATCCAATAGACTCAATAGATACAACAACAGAAGCAAACCAATAATTACAAATACGTACGTTAACCCTATGTCCCAAAGTTTTTTCAAAAGAAATATTGGGACACAGGGTTATCAATAAAACATTTGAAGAGTCGTTTATCCCGTTGAACCGCCACTTGTGGCAAGTTTGCGAAAGCAAATTATTCAACTAGGATTGCTTGTGGCCAGTTCGTGACTAGTACGCTTGCCCCGTTAGAAATCTGCGGTAAAAACCGCGAATTTCTAACGGGGTAAAGTCGCTGATACAATAATTTATCATTGGACGAGTCGAGATTCGTTG
>Ga0209542_10008958_pt1 | contig 18516 bp, 14 predicted proteins | sample RifCSPhighO2_01_FD_184028 | JGI IMG/M metagenome (GOLD analysis project Ga0209542, IMG submission 184028) | Soil microbial communities from Rifle, Colorado - Rifle CSP2_plank highO2_0.1 (SPAdes) (version 2) | ecosystem: Environmental > Terrestrial > Deep subsurface > Rock core/Sediment ...
CATTCTGCACAAAACAGGAATAAATATGTCCTTCCATATGATTCATAGCTATTAGTTTTTTGTCATATTTCTTTGCCAGTTCTTTCGCTTTGTCAATACCCACTCCCAGCGCAATTGCTAGCCCCGGCCCAAATGTCACCGCAATGTAGTCGATCACATCAAGACGAGTCCTAGCTTTCTTTAAAGCGGCTTCAACTACCTGATCAATCTGCTCTTCATGGGCTCTTTTGGCCAGATTAGGTACCACTCCACCCCATTTCGTATGCATAAGAATTTGAGAGTATCGCTCGTTTGATAATACCCGCCTGCCTTGTGTTACTGCCACCGACGTCTCATCACACGAAGTGTCAATGGCAAGAATTAATGGTTTATTCATAGATTTTGATTTCTCGTCTCGTTTCATCGACATGATTTATTTCGACAGTGATAATCGTCGCTTTCCTTTTTAATTGGGCGCTAATATGATCACTCTTCTCACTCCATTCGATAGCAATAACGTTTCCGGGTTGCAGCGCTTCCTCAATGCCTAAATGCGCGAATTCCTCGATATCCTGAAGTTTATAGAGATCGTAATGATAAAGCTTCCTAACAGCAGAATGCTTCATGGGATATTCATAATAAATCACAAATGTCGGTGAGACAATGTCCTTTATTCCCAATAATTCTCCAAGGCCTTTGACGAAAACGGTTTTACCCGCGCCTAATTCCCCATAGAGCATAATTACCAATGGTTTCGAACGGATTGTCTGAAGGTTCTTTTTAAGTAATCTTTGTGCCGTCAGCTTTGTCTCTTTATCGTTGGAAGAAATCGTCGTCTGTGGCATCCCGACATCACCTTGACGTAAAATTCTGATGTCTCCCTCGGTGAAATCGATCACCGTTGACGGCTTGTTACGTGGTAATTTGCCGTGATCGACAATCAGAGCCACCATTTTCTGCTTTGATTTTGATGTTGCTTTCAGTAACGATTCGATTGAATAGTGAGGCGACTTTTCGGCCTGATTAGCCGAAGTAGCGGTAATCGGTCGACCAAACAGTTTCACCAGCTCGTTTACAAAATTGTTATCGGGAATACGGATGCCCAGGGTACCTTTTTCGGATTCGAGGTCTGGAGAAAGCGCTTTTTTGGAAGGAAATACCATCGTATATTGTCCGGGTAGCATGGCGTCGAGCTTATTCTCTTGGTCTGGTGTGATCTCGACGTATTTTCGGGCTGATTTCCGATCGCCGACAAAAACTGAAATCGCTTTTCCCGGTGGCCGCGATTTATAGGCAATCAATTTCTTCACTGCGGCCGGATTGCCCGCGTCGGCGGCCACCACATATACCGTATCCGAAGGAATGATGACTAATCCGCCTGATTTTAGAACTTTAATTGCCTTTTGTACTATTCCCATAGGCTATTCGCTGTCTATCAATTCTATCAAAAATTTGCTAGAATAGAGGGTCTATGGACCCAGAACCTAAGCCCGGAAAAAAACAACCCAACATAAAGTTGGAGATAAATATTCGCACCCTTTTCATAATCGTTTTCTTCGCCTTGTTTGGTTTCACGGTTTTTTATGGCAATCAGGAATACAATCGGGTCGCCAATGAAAAATCGATTGATGAAATTGTGGCCGAGATTAAATCGGGTAATGTGAAGCAAATTGAACGATCGGGCAGCTCTATAACGGCCATTTATAAAAATGGCGAGACGGCAACGGCGAAAAAGGAAACTGAGGATAGTTTTCGCCAGATTCTCAAGGACTCGGGAATCAACCCTAACAAAGTTAATTTGATTGTGCGGACTAATGAAGAAACCTCCTTGCTGTCATCTTTTATCGTTAACGTTATTCCAACTTTGCTAATCATCGTTTTCTTTGTGTTTATTTTCCGGCAGGCACGAGGAGCACAGGATTCAATTTTTTCCTTCGGTCAGGCAAAATCGAAGCGGTTTTCGAAGAAGATGTCAAAGATTACCTTTAAGGATGTCGCTGGAGTTGATGAAGCCAAAAAGGAATTAGAAGAAATTGTCGATTTCCTTAAGAATCCGAAGAAGTATGAGAAATTAGGGGCCCGGTCACCCAAAGGGGTCATACTCGTCGGGCCCGCTGGTACGGGTAAAACGTTGTTGGCGAAAGCGGTCGCCGGCGAAAGTAACGTGCCGTTTTTCTCTGTCGCCGGCTCCGAATTTATGGAAATGCTGGTTGGCATTGGCGCCGCTCGAGTTCGGGACCTTTTCGCCAATGCCAAGAAAACCGCGCCATCAATTATCTTTATTGATGAAGTTGATGCCATTGGCCGGACTCGTTCTGTCGGCGCCATGCCGGCGCATGATGAACGAGAGCAGACACTGAATCAGATTCTAGTGGAAATGGACGGTTTTACTCCTAACGACAAAGTTATTGTTGTCGCTGCAACCAATCGAGGCGATTTGCTTGATCCGGCATTACTGCGACCAGGTCGTTTCGATCGTCGTGTCATTATCGATTATCCTGATCTTGAAGGCCGCAAGGCGATTCTAAAAATTCATGCTGAGGGCAAACCGCTGGCAAAAAATGTTTCCTGGGAAAAATTGGCGCGCCGCACCGTCGGCTTCTCTGGGGCAGATATTGAGAACATGTTGAATGAAGCGGCAATTCTGGCGGCGCGCAATGAAAAGGAAGAAGTTTCGATGGATGACATGGAAGAAGCGGCGACGAAAGTAAAGCTGGGTCCAGAAAAAAAACGGCTACAATCAGATATGGACAAGAAAATTACCGCTTACCATGAAGGGGGCCACGGCATTGTCACTCATTTCCAGCCGGATACTGATCCCGTTCATAGAATTTCTATTGTTTCCCGGGGAATGTCACTCGGGCACACGTTGATTCCGCCGAGTAATGACCGGCTGTATTTAACCAAGACTCGCCTACTACATATGATTACCTCAATGCTGGGAGGCCGCGCCGCCGAAGAACTAATCTTTAATGAGACGACTACGGGCGCGGCCAATGATTTCGACCAAGCCACCAACATCGCCCGCAATATGGTTATCGAATACGGCATGAGCGATTTGGGGCCGATTAATTACGGCCCGACCCGCGACGTCACTGAATGGGGTCGGGCCTTCTACGACCAAACCCATCTTTCTGAGGAAACGATGAACAAAATTGATCATGAGGTCAAGCGAATCATCACCGAATGCTATGATGAAGCCGCCAAGCTTCTCAAAAAACACCGAAAACAACTCGACAAAGTCGCCGAATTACTCCTGAAAAAAGAAAGTATTGACGGCGATGAATTCGAAAAACTTGTCGGTAAAAGACCATGACCACGCTGTTGATTATTGATGGACACGCCCTAATTCACCGCGCCTATCACGCCCTTCCCGACTTCCTTTCCAAAGATAAAACACCAACTAATGCTCTCTACGGCTTTGCTTCAGTGCTTCATCGCGTCATCAAAGAAACTAGCGCCACTCACGTTGTCGTTTGTTTTGATACGGCGGCGGCCACTTTTCGGGATAAATTATTTAAGGAATATCGGACGCAACGGCCAGAAACTGATAAGGAATTAATCTCCCAATTTCCCCTGGTTAAGGATTTCCTTGATGCGGCCGGAATACAGCGTTTAGAAAAGGACGGTTTTGAAGCTGATGATGTCATTGCCGCAGTGACTCATCAGGCCGAAACAAAGGAACTACGCTCCGTTATCCTCACTGGAGATAAGGACATCTTCCAATTAATTAATGACAAAGTGTTTATTCTCACCCCACAATTAGGCTATGTTAAGAACGGAAAATTATATGATCGTGACGCCGTTATCGATAAATTCGGCGTCCCTCCCGAGCAGGTCGCCGACTACAAGGCGCTGGTCGGCGACCCCTCCGACAACTACAAAGGGGTAGCGGGAATTGGGCCCAAAGCAGCCGTAGAACTAATTAAACAATTCGGCTCAGTAGAAAGTATCTACAAAAACCTCGATAAAATCACCAATGAAAAAGTCCGTCAAAAACTGCTCGCCGGCGAAGCTGATGCCGAGATGGCGAAAACTTTAGCTGTCTTAGAAACAAATGTCGGCCTTGATTTTGATATTGATACGATGGTATTTAATCACTATAATGAAGCATTGAAGGCATTCTTCGATAAGTATAGTTTCAAAAGCTTGAAGGCGCGCTTTTTCAAGGAGGAATTGCCGAAACCAATAACAATTAAGAAGGAAGCGAAAAATAAGGAACAGTTAGGACTTTTTTAAATGATGAAAATACAACAAATTCACTCCCTCGAAGTACTTGATTCCCGGGGCAACCCGACGGTGATGTCGTTTGTGATTCTCGATGACGGGACAAAAGGCTATGCCATTGTGCCTTCCGGGGCATCGACGGGATCTCATGAAGCGCTGGAATTGAGAGACAACAATGATAAAAGATATCTAGGCAAGGGCGTCCTTACCGCGGTTAACAATGTCAATACTGTTATTGCCGAAGCATTGCGAGGCAATGATATTGAGAACCTCAAAGAGATTGATGAGACAATGCGAGAACTGGACGGGACTAATAACAAATCTAAACTAGGCGCTAATGCCATTCTATCTGTCTCGTTAGCGGCAGCTCGTGCCCATGCCACCCACAAAAAAGAGCCCCTGTGGAAAGCGCTAAATACCTATTATTTCGCTGAGCGGAAAACAGACTTTCCTCGCCTAATGGTCAACGTTATTAATGGCGGTGCCCATGCGAACTGGATTTTTGATATTCAGGAATTTATAATTATTCCGAAGGCGACAGCGCCGTCAGAATCAGTACGAGTGGCATCAGAAATCTTCCATCATTTAGGCATTATCCTGAAGGAAAAAGGCTTTAACACACTTGTGGGGGATGAAGGCGGCTATGCGCCCGCTCTCGCTTCAAATGAGGAAGCGTTTACCTATATTCACCAGGCGATCAAGGCGGCGGGATATTCCGTGGGAACTGATGTTGACCTGGGCATTGACGCCGCCGCCTCTGAATTCTTCAAAGAGGGAAAGTACCAACTAAAAAAGTCTGGAAAGCAATTGTCGGCTTCGGAATTACACGCCTTGTATGAAACCTGGAGTGCTGCCTATGGCATTATCACCTTTGAGGACCCATTTGCTGAAGATGACTGGGCCTCCTTTACGGCGCTAACTGCCAAAATCGGTGCCAATCAAGTCGTCATCGGCGACGATCTCTACGTTACTGACCCGAAAAGAATTGAAGAAGGAGTACAGAAAAAAGCCAGTAACGGGGTGCTTATCAAACCAAACCAAATCGGCACCCTATCGGAAACGGTGGATGCCATTAAAAAAGCCCAAGCCGCGGGTTGGAAAATTGCCATTTCCCACCGTTCCGGCGAAACGAAAGACTACTTCATCGCCGACCTTTCGGTGGCCTGCGGCGCAGACTTCCTCAAGGCCGGCTCCATGTCCCGCGGAGAAAGATTGGCAAAATACAATCGCCTCCTCGAAATCACTTTGTCTCCTTAAATACCTTTGCTAGCCACAAATACCACACCGGATTCAAAACAAATCCCGTGATTAATACTGGGTATAGTAGTAACGGGTTGGTGGGATCCATTACTATCAGTCTCGCTAAATAGATCCACACTAGCATCACCCCGGCAACGAAACCGAGAATAGACAGGTTTTTGGGATATTCCCGTTTCTTACTCATCAACCAAGAGAAATACAAGACTCCAAAACCCATCGCCCCAAACGCCAGCATCCCTCGTGGATCAACCTGACTGGGCAAATCAGCGTTCATTCCCGCTGGGGTATTAATCGCATTCGCTAAATCGTATCCACCATGGATCGCCATTCCCATTGAACCGGCGACGCCAAAAATAAGTCCTAAAAGAGCAAATCCCTCCGCTCCATTCATTAATCTTAAATATAAACCTACCATCACTTTTATCGAAAACAGGCCAGTCATCAAGAGAAAGAAACTGTACATCAGTGGATTAGCGGCGACAACGAAGAAATAGGCGTAAGCGAGAGCTGATGCTCCGGCTAAAGCCGCCTCATAGCTTAAGTAAGAGTTGAATGTTTTATTCATATATTTCACCCCCTTTCTGAGTGAATTTTCTTCTATATTCTAATACTCTGTTCGATAAAGTGGAATCAGGGCGCAAACTACTCAAAACGGCTTGAAGTTCCTGATTAAGTTCGTCTACAGATCTATGCCTCACCCAGGGATCATGATCAAGAGCTCGTCGAAGAATTCGTTTTAACTCTTCCAAACTTTCAGGATTATTCCTAAATGCTCTAGCAATGCTTGGCTTGAATTCTAAAAATGATTCATCACCTAACATAAATAGACTTCGCGAATCCACGTCAAAATGAAAATGGGCATTCTTAGATATCATGCTGAAAAATGTTGCGGCCAAGGAATAAACATCGGTTTGAATCGATAATTCACCATGACTCTGCTCGGGGGGACAATATGCCACTGTTCCTAAGGGGCCGTTCACAAACATAACTCCGTGTGGAACATCTCGAGAAATTCCTACGTCTATTATTTTGGGGACTCCCTCTGAAGTCATCATCACGTTGGTGGGTTTTAAGTCAGCATATATCAGTCCGCTACTATTCATGTATGCTACTCCCTTGGTAATCTCGTTGATAACTCTGGCGATTTCCTGAGGTTCCCTATCTTTCAAATTCCAATCTAGCAGCGTTCCTCCGTCTACCCACTCCATAAGAAAAAAAATATCTGCTGGTATGCCTGGTTCCCCTTTAGTAACCCCTAAATCATAAATCGTGGCAATATTCTGGTGCTGGAATCGCGCTAGTCTACGGGCTTCGGCAATTAATGCCGCCTGGGAATGTCCTTCTACATACTTGGCGGCCACCATCCTAGAGGTCTTTAGGTCTTTCATTTTTACTATGTATGAATTCGAAATGACGCGACTGTTTTTTTTTGGTTTAATCGCTTCAACATATCGCGGACCACCTTCAAAGTCCTTTGGATGCAATAACATCTCTTGTGCCATTTCTAGTTCTTCGCGAGTATTTCGTGTGACCTTACCAATAACGGCTGCCCCTGAGGTCGTTGCGGCATCTGGATCGTAAGGAGCTTGCTGGAATTCATAGAGTTCTAAGGGTCCACTGGGCAGTTCTTTGTGTACAATCGGTTCGCGACTCTGCTCGATATCTGTGTCCATGCTGCTATTAGCATACTGTATAGGAAATAACTCTGTCAAGCTACTAGCTACATCCCATTGCCTAATGTTGCCTAATCTTGCCGAATAAAATTCGCTATGACTTTATTTTACAAACAAGGCCACCATTAGCGGAATATAAAAGAGAGCAATGACTGTGCTCACGAGTACTGTGAAAGAAACCTTTTTCGGGTGGGCCTTAAGCTGCGTTGAGAAAATAACGGCGTTAACCGCAATTGGCACTATTGAAAGTAAAAACATCACCTTGTAGATATTCGCTGAATAAATCCGGAGAAAATTAGAATCAACAAAAATTACTAAACCAACCAGTGCTGGCCAGATAATAAACTTCGTAAACAATCCAAGGAAAGTAAATTTCCGGTCAAGTTCAGTCTTCTTAAAGTCTGAAACTGCCAGCCCCACCATCATCATCCCCAGAGTGAAAAAGATTGATTTAATAACCTGGTAGAAACCTAAATATATGTCATTTGGCTGCCAACCAATGTAATTGACAATTAGGCCAAGAGAAATCGCATAAAGGGCGGGTAGTTTTAGTAATCTTCGAATACTTTCTTTAACTGAGTATTTACCACGCGCTCCAACATAGTATCCAACAGAGCTTTCATATATCGCCGAACCAATAGAACAGAGCGCCGCAATGCCTAAAAGTTTTTCGCCATACAAGGCAGCGACAATGGGAAAGCCGAAATATCCCATATTGGATTGGGCGCTCATTAGAGCAAAAATGCCTCTCGTCTCTGAATCTTTCCAGACATATTTTGTGAGATAGAGTGAAGTGAGACATATTGTTGAGGCAACAAGAAAAAATAGCAGAGGTAGTGACAGAGTCCCAAAATCGATTTTGATCGAATAGACTCCATTAAAAACTATTACTGGAAAGATAATATATAGCAAAAAGTTAGAAACCGCTTCCTTGTTGATTCGAAAGTGCTTCCCAGCCAGATAACCGATCAGGACGAAAAGGTAAAGCGGCAGAACTTTAAGAAGCAGTGATACGAAGATAGTCATTTAAGATCCTGGAGTCTGACGAATTCGTCTCTCTTGATTTGCTTTTCCCCTTCACGAATAGCTCTTCTAGCTCCTGGAATTGCCAAAATCTTGGCAGTCTCTTCTAGGCTCTTTCGTTTGCTCTTAGTCATATGAATATATTGCAATAACTAGTACAAGATGTCAACGTCAATTCGGGTAGTGGCATTTTTTGAAATGCTAGCTAAATAGGCTACCATATGATCTGGAAATAAGTCAATTTGAACCTATCTTAAGCTATATTTTTAATCAAGTTTTCCATAGCCATCCTTAATCTACATCAAATTTTACCATTCCTCTAAGTAGAATCAAGGCATCCTCATAATGCTCTTGAGCTGTTTCGCTATCGATGCCGAGTTCTTGTCCTATTTCTTCAAATTCTTTATCTTCAACAACTATGCCTAATATTACTTGCCGTTGTATTTCAGATAAACCTTCCAACCGATCTTGCCACTCTTCTGTAAAATCACCCAAGACCGCATCAATGCCAGCATCCCGTTGTCCTATTGCTCCTTCAATGGGTAGATCATCTCGATTGAGGTCCTGCAGAGAAATTGCTCCATAGACACTAACAGCTCTTTCTCGTACTACCTGTTCAAGGTGTTGACGTAATCCCTCAACAAAACTATCAGATTCACTTGTCAAATCATCCAGAGGAAGTCTTTGCAGGACGTGAATCATCATCTCCGATTCAATCTCTTCAGAACTAATACCCAACCCGGGATTTCTATATAATTTAGCAACCTCCTTGATCCAAGGAGTTATTTGATCTACAGATACTAACGCTTGAATTTCCCTATTGCTAACATGACTCTGAAATAATCTTTGTAATTCATATCTTCTATAAAGAGTATATGGATTGCGCTCCGATCGAATAGTTGATGCAAGCCCTTTAGGAGCTGGTATGTCCATTTTTCTTCTAATAAAACCCATAACAGATTCTTCAGGCCGCTTATCAAGATCTCTCATTGCATTATTATATAAGCCCGCGAGAGTGCGGTTATTCAAAAATCTAAGAGGCGTACGTGTAAGATCATCACCAACAAGAAGATAAGTTGGCATACCAAGTCCTCTTGCTACTTGCTCAAGAAGAATTTTCTTTTCTTCCGCGGGAACACGACTCCAATATACTGATCGACCCTCTCTCATTTGGCTTATAATATCTTCTGCTTTAATATGTATACCAATCGTTTCAAACATGAATGCAACTGTATCCCGCTTACCCCGATTAGGATGATAAAAAAAGTATCCATATAAACCAATCAAACTCCGTCCATTAAGAATAGGGAGTGAAAATCCAAATTCTGGTTGCCGTAAAGTAGCAGTAGAAATACCCATTCCATCGGCAATTAGTTTTAGAAGATTAGCAATCTCTCCAACTGGTACTCTTTCCCATCTTACTCGTCTCTTTGCTGCAATACGCTTAACAATATCTTCTGCAGAAGTTGCTATATCCAATTTATCTAATATGTATGAAGCGGGATCAACGTCCTCCTCTCTATCTGAATATGATCGTGCATGGCTATACACTCTAGAAAGTGTTTTACCGTCTAAAAATGCAAGAGGCTTATGAAAATCCCAAGCTCCAAGCATGGATACAGGAATGCCAAACTCATCTGCAGTTTTGACTAATAAATCAAGAAGGACATGATCAGGGACTTTATCCCAAATAATCTGATGGCCGGACTTAATTGAGTTAACTACGTCATCTACTGATACTGAAACGCCAGACTTTTCAAGTAAGAATGCAATGGGTGCTTGATCTTCGGACTTCTGATTCAAAATTGAGTGCTGACCAAGACTTTGTAATGACCGCCCTCCTAAAAATTGGAAAGATCGAGCAAGATCTTCACCGCTAAGCATCGAGGGTGGTTTTCCTAATTCTTCAGCTGCAGTTTTTAGAACTTCGCCGATTTCATCCCATGATAATCTTTCCCAGAAAACTTTTTGACCTCGTTTCAAGCATGTTATAGCGTCATCTTTAGTTGCCACAACTGCAGCACGGTCAAATAAATAAGGTATTGGTCTTTTTTCTTCTTTAGGACCTTCTCTAGTACCGAAAAGATATAATCCAGCCAGTCTGTGACCATCAAGAAAGAACTGAGGACGATTAAAATCTGTACTACTCAACATTGAGACCGGCTTTTGAGCCTCCTGAGATTGTAATCGTAACAATTCCATTAATACGGCTCCAGGGACTCTCTCCCAGATAATATGACCTTCTGAACGCATTATTTCCACAACATCCTTAATTGATACTCGTACTCCTACATTTTCTAGCAAGAAAGTCATTACGTCTTGATCATCACGTCGTGGGAATTTACGAGCATAACCATATAGACCACTTAGATTTCTACCTTCTATAAATTCAGCAGGAGTTATTAGGTCGACTCGACCCAACATTGAAGTGGGCTTACCTCTTTCCTCTGCGAGTTGTTCTAATAGTGTTTTAACAGTATTTGCTGCTACATGACTCCATCTGAAGTTCTCTCTTGGAAATTCAGCTTGAAATTGATCAACGTCAAAAGTTGAAGTTTGTGCGAAGACTTGTCCTTCTTTCATTGAAGAATTATAGCCTAGACGCGCTTATAATTCAACTATTATAGGATATTATTTGGAGAGAGCGATCAACCACATGGTAGCTCGTGATTTTAGATTATGACTTATAGCATAAATATTAAGAAAATTTGATTCTATTTTGATTATTTAGTCAATCCAAATCACTAATAAGGTGGCATTTTTTGTATTTTTTGCCGCTGCCGCACCAGCAGGGATCGTTTCTGCCGGGTTTTTTGGAGGTAGTACCGGGCGGAGTTATCTTGAAGCCGCCCACTTCTTGGGGAGCGGCTTGGTCCGGGGCACCCGCCGGTTTCATGATGACTGGTTGTTCCTGTTGTTGGGGAGCGGGTGCCGGAACTACCTTCTGGCTTTCGGCAAACGGATCAATTGCCGAGGCGGCCGACAGTTTCATTTGCTTCTGCTCCGCAATTTCTTTCTCTTCCATCTGTTCCGGCTGGACATCAATTCTCACCTTGAAAATTCTTCTGATAAAGTCGAAGTTAATATCAGCTAATAACTTCTCGAACATGCTGAAGGCTTCATTTTTATATTCTGTCAGTGGATCTAACTGCGCATAACCGCGAAGATTAATTCCCTGTCTGAGATCGTCAATCCCTGTCAAATGTTCCGTCCACAGCTTGTCAATAGTGTCTAAAAAGATATAACGGATGACGTCAAACCACATCGCTTCCCCAACGTCCTTTTTCCGCGCCTTGTACAACCCTTCAAATTCAGTCATCAATATTTCCCCGGCTTCATCGGGCGATGTTGTCATTTGGGCTTTTTTGATCAACCTGTCAACTTTATCGGGGAAAATCAGTTCCAGTTCTCTCTGCAATCCTTCATAATCCGGTTCCTGCTGTAGATAGATAAATGTGTTCAATAGTGACATGAAGTCCTCGTTAAAGGCACGGCGGACTTCCTCTTCCAGTTTTTCCGGGGATCCTTGGGAAGATTTTAGAATCGTTTGCCTGGTGGTATAAAGAATTTCTCGTTGTTTATTCAACACGTCGTCGAATTCGACTAAGTTTTTGCGGGTATCGAAATTAAAGCCTTCCACTTTAATCTGCGCCTGTTCCAACGCCTTAGAAACCATGCCGTGTTCTAGTGGTTGATCCTCGGGCAATTTGAAGAAGTCCATCATCTTGGCAACCTGATCACCACCAAAAATTCGCATCAAATCGTCCTCCAGGGAAACAAAGAATCGAGTATCTCCAGGATCACCTTGACGACCGGACCGTCCTCTAAGCTGATTATCTATCCGGCGGGATTCGTGTCGCTCGGTGGCAATAACAGTCAAACCGCCTAGTTTGACGACTTCATCATGCTTTTTCTGCCAGTCTTCTTGGAGTTTATTAAATTTCTTTTCATCCATCGCCTTGCCTTTCTTATCTTTTCGTTCGTAACGAGAGGGCGGCTCGCCACCTAGCACAATATCGACGCCGCGACCCGCCATGTTGGTGGCGACAGTAACCGCGCTTTTTTCGCCGGCGCGAGAGATAATTTGGGCCTCGCGCTCATGGTTTTTGGCATTTAGTAGTTCGTGAGTAACGCCTTTTTTCTTGAGAAGGCGAGATAAAGTCTCATTTTTATCAATTGAGGTGGTACCGACCAAAACCGGCCGGCCTTCATGATGAAGCCGGGCAATTTCTTCCACCACCGCCGTGTATTTGCCGCGCTCTGTTTTATAGATGAGGTCGGAATGATCCTGTCGCACCACATTGCGATGAGTGGGCACGACGATCACCTCCAGTTTGTAGATTTTGTTGAATTCTTCCGCCTCGGTTTGGGCCGTTCCCGTCATTCCCGCAAGCTTTTTGTACATGCGGAAATAGTTTTGTAGTGAAACAGTGGCCAGCGTTTTCGATTCCCGTTTAATCTCCACCGTTTCCTTAGCTTCAATCGCTTGATGAAGACCTTCGGAGAATCTTCGGCCCTGAAGCAGTCTTCCCGTAAATTCGTCAACGATGATGACTTCCCCATCCTTAACAATGTAATCTTTATCGATTTTGAACAGAGTGCGCGCTTTCAACGCCGCTTCAATATGGAACAGGGCATTGTAATCTTGCTCGTAAACGTTATCAATGCCGAGAATTTTCTCAATCTTAGTGATTCCTTTATCGTTTAGATGGGCCGTTCGCAGTTTTTCGTCGATAGTATAGTCGGTATCATCAAGTCGCTCGACGATTTTAGCATAGTCATAGTATTTGGAAACATCTTGCTCGTAAGCGGCGGAAATTATATGAGGGGTACGGGCTTCATCAATAAGCACAGAATCTACCTCGTCGATAATGGCGAAGGAGAAATTACGCTGGACGAGATTCTCCGGTGACTTGGCCATATTATCACGGAGATAGTCAAAACCAAATTCGGAATTAATGCCATAGGTAATATCGGCCGCATAGGCTTCCTGGCGAGAAATTTCCTTGAGATGAATCAAGCGCCAATCGGTAACTTCGTTGTCTTCGTATTCCGGGTCGTAGAGATAGGATTTGTCGGAAATCATTGAGGAAACGGATACGCCCAAGAGGTGATAAATCTGGCCCATCCAGCCGGCGTCGCGTCGAGCCAAATAGTCGTTTACGGTGACTAAATGGGCGCCTCTCCCAGCTAAGGCGTTGAGGTAGAGAGGCGCCGTCGCCGACAGCGTTTTTCCTTCACCAGTTTTTTGTTCGGCAATTTTTCCTTCATGAAGAGAAATCGCGGCAATCAGTTGCTCGTCAAAATGTCTCAATCCGGAAACCCGTCGAGACGCTTCGCGCACCATGGCATACGCCCAGGGCAAAACTTCATCAAGAGTCTTTTCGTTAGATTGAACTTGTTTCTTAAGTCCCTCTGTTTCCTTTGCAAAATCGCCGTCCTTTAGTTTGCGGGCGTCATCCTCAAGCGCATTAATCGAGTCGACGATCTTTTTGATTCTGTCGACTTCTCTTTGATTGTAATCAAATAATTTCTTTACAAACCCCAGCATGTCATATTGTATCAAATCCGACGACTTCCTGAAGCGCTTTAGGAATGTGTATCGATCCATCCTTTTGCTGATGATTTTCCAGCAATGGGATTAGAATTCGGGGAGAAGCCAGGGCGGTATTATTCAGCGAAAAACAAAATGGCTTGCCACCATCAGCGTCTTTATAGCGGATATTCAAGCGGCGACATTGAAAATCGCCCATGATCGAATTCGACATTGTTTCTCCGTAACCATTTCGCGATGGCATCCAAGTTTCCGTATCATACTTGAATAACTGGGGCTCCCCCATTTCTCCGGTACACATTAGCATTACCCGATAGGGCAGTTCCAATTCCTGCAGAATTTCCTCACTATTACGTTGCAGTTCTTCATGAAGTACTCGAGCCTCATCAAGATTGTTCTTGGCGAGAATTACCTGCTCAATTTTCCAGAATTCATGGACTCGATATAATCCCTGGGTATCTTTGCCATATGAACCGGCTTCACGGCGATAACACGGCGACATAGCGACAAACTTCAGAGGCAGGTCCACTTCGTTATAGACTTTGTTAGCATGGTAGGCCATCATTGGCACTTCCGCGGTTCCCGCTAGAAACTTATCCGGATCATTCAAAATATAGACATCATCCTTTTTGGCCCAGGGAAAATGACCAGTACCAAGCAGCGTAAATTCTTTCACAATCGCCGGGGCAACAACAGGGACATAACCTTTTTCGGTCAGCTTCCGAAACACGTGCCACAATAGCGCCAGGTGAATATGAGCCAGTTTGTTTTTGAGAAAATTACCTCTGAATCCGGAGACATCAGAACCGCGCTGAAAATCGATAAGATCCAAATCTTCTCCTAATTCGAGATGAGTCTTTGGTGTAAATTTGAAATCAGGTAGTTTGCCCCATTGTTTGATTTCGACGTTACTGGTCTCATCCTTGCCTACCGGCACTTCATCGAGGGGGACATTGGGAACATGAAGCATTAGGTCAGTAAATTCTTGATCAATTACTTTGAACTCTTCCTCGAGCTTCCTTAACTGCTCTTTAATCTTTTTCCCTTCGGCAATCGCCTCCGACGAGGGCTTTTCTTTGATACCGGAAAGAGTGTTGCGTTTGGTTCTGATGTCTTGAATCTGATGGAGCAGGGCCAGCCGTTTCTCATCGAGTTCGAGCAGGCGGCCAACGTCAACCGGCCGATTTTTATTCTTGGCCGCCTCAATAACCTTATCCTTATTTTGCCGAATGAAATCTATCGATAGCATATCTATGACTATTTTACCACGAATTAGAGGCCGAGATCAGGAGCAATATCTTGCATAGATTCTAGAATTATCTTAACGAAGACTTCGAGCGGAATACCCAGTTTTTTCTCACACAATTTAATTTGTTCCCGATTAACTGGTTTGGCAAATGCAGTCATGGGGAATTTTTTGAGCACGGACTTCTCAGTAACCAAGGCTAATTTCTTTTCTGGACGGACTAGAGCCACGGCAACAATAAATCCGGTTAGTTCGTCACAGATAAATAAGGACCATTCCATCAGGCTTTCTGGCGCCCGGAAACCGTTGTTTTCAAAGTTGTGAGTCAGGATACAATCAATTATTTCTTGATCGATTTCGCCAGCGGCTTTTATCCATTCAATAGTCTTAGCAGTATGTTGAGACGGATCGGACTGGGTTTCTTCCCAGTCGGCGTCATGGAGTAGCCCCGTTAAGCCCCACTTTTCCACATCGCCATCCAGTTTTTTGGCCAATGCTTTCATTGACGCCTCGACCGCCTTACAGTGATTGATCAGGTTCTTGTTTTTAAGATGGTCGCTGAGAATTTTCAGCGCTTGTTCACGAGTGATCATATTACTTTGCTGCTGGCTCTGGACGGAGAGTGGGAAACATAATAACGTCCTTAATACTATGCTGATTCGTCAGTAACGCGGTAAAGCGGTCAATACCCATGCCCCAACCAGCTGTCGGGGGCATGCCGTATTCTAGTGCCTCAATATAATCTTCATCAACTATTTGGAATTCCTCGCCACCGCGCTCGCCGACGGCCATGTCAGATTCCCAGCGAGCGCGCTGATCCACCGGGTCATTTAACTCGTTGTAGGCATTGACTAGTTCTGCGCCATAAATGAGCAACTGGAATCCAGCCGACTTGGTCGGATCATCCTGGCGTCGCTTGGCCAACGGCCTGAGATCAACGGGATGATCCGTTAAAAATAATGGACCAATCAACTGAGGACGAATGTGGGCTTTATAAATCCGATCCAGAATGTGGCCGTAGCCAACCACTTTCTCAGTAAGTAACTTTCTCTCGGCCACCACTTTCTGCAATTTTTCCTCACTATTAATATCATCAAGATCCATCTTCAAATGTTTTTTGAATAGCTCGGTATAAGTTATCCGCGGCCAGGGTGGGGTGAAATCAATTTCCTGATCCTGATACATCGGTTTATGGTTGCCTTTAATTTCCTGGACGATTGCGGCTAGCATCGTCTCCGTAAACTTCATTAAATCTTCATAGTCAGCATAGGCCCAGTAAAACTCCGCCATCGTAAATTCCGGATTATGCCAGCGACTCAGACCTTCATTCCTAAAGTCCTTGCTAATTTCATAGACTTTATCGTAACCGCCAACAAGCAGTCTCTTAAGATATAATTCGTCAGCAACACGAAGATAAAAGTCATGATCCAAAGCATTGTGATGAGTCGTGAACGGTCTGGCGGTGGCGCCACCGTATACAGGCTGGAGTATCGGCGTCTCCACTTCGAAAAAGCCATTATTATCCAGATATTTTCGTAGCGAAGCGATAACTTGCGCCCTAGTATTAAAAACATTTCTTACTTCTTTGTTAAGCAGAAGATCGAGATAGCGCTGTCGGTAGCGAGTTTCGACATCTTTTAACCCATACCATTCGCTGGGAAGAGGGCGGATCGCTTTGGTAACCAGGGTATATTCTGTAGGAATTATGGAAATTTCTCCGGATTTGGTGCGACCGACAGAACCGACAACGCCGATATAATCACCGATATCAAGCAGTTCGAGATGGCCGTATGGCCCTTCACCAATATCTTCCTTCCTGAAAAAAACCTGAATTTTGCCAGTGTCATCTTTAATATCAATGAAAGTGATATCGCCATGCGTTCGCAGGGAAGAAATCTTTCCGGCGGTTTTTACCGCCTCGCCTTCGCTCTCAAGTGTTTGGGAAATGGCGTGTTTCTTATCATACTTGGAAGCATAGGGATCCCAGCCAATCTCCCTGATCTTCTTTAGTTTTTCTAATCTGGAGTTGATAATTTCGTCAATTTGGGCCATATTGTTGATTTTAACACAAAAAAAATCCCGGCCACGCGGCAATATCGTTTCTTGGGAATTATTTTATTGCGACTACTTTATATTTCACTTCTCCGGCGGGAGCTTTGGCAATGATTTCGGCTCCCGCCCGGGCGCCAATCAGTGCCTTGCCGATGGGAGAAGTATCTGAAATTTTTCCTTCCTGAATATCGGCTTCTAGCTGTCCGACAATGTGATAGGTAGTTTGGTCACCATTGATTTCTACAGTTACTGTGTCCCCAATTTTAACGACATCGCCAGACTTTTGTTCATTAATAATCTTAACGTCCTTGATAATGGCGTCAATTTCATTAATGCGGCCGTCAACAAAGCTTAGTTCTTCACGGGCCGCCGCATATTCACTATTTTCGGATAAATCGCCCATGGCTCGAGCTCGTGCCAGTCTCTCTACGGCTTTTGGCCGCTTCTCCTCCTTTAGCACGCTAAACTCGGCCAAAAGCCTATCGTATCCTTCCTGTGATAATTGGTACTGGTCATTCATAGCAAAAAAAAGAAAGGCATATTCTGCCTTAACTATGTTAAAATATACTACAATTTAGCCTAGAAGTCAATCGGACTGGCCCCGTCGTCTAGCGGCCTAGGATATCTGGTTCTCATCCAGAAGATCGCGGGTTCAAATCCCGCCGGGGTCACACATTTTATGGTGTTTGAGTTAGATCAACTCGGCGTGTTGGAGGCAAATCTAGTGAAGTGCTAGGTGAGATTTAAGGAGTAGGAGTTGGATCAGACGAGGGTGATGGAGTAACGGTTGGAGGAACGGGACTAGGCGCGAGTGACGGAATAACGGTTGGAGAAGTTGTAACTGATTCATTAATGTCAAATGTACCAACTTCAATTATTCTATTTTCAGAAGGTCTATATAGAACCGCCCACTTCTTATTTGTATAGACTAAAAGTTTGTCATTTTTTTTGCTTTTCTGAAAAAAGATTGACCTTTTAGTTTGGTTACATCATTAATGGTAGTAGCAGTTGGCAGTTCATTTGAAGGAAGTACTATAAGTTTTCCGATTTGGGAGATTAAACTTGTTATCTCCGACTGAGCAGAAAGACCGAAAACTTGAGGTTGCTTTTTAATTACAAGACCCGATATTATTGCACCACCGGCGAATAAAAATATCGCCAAGATTCCTAAAACGTAAAATTTAGATTTGTTTCTAACCCTTTCTTTTGTAGATTCCTCCGACATAATGTGCAAACTATATACAAATAAATATTATTTAGCAAGCATTTTCAGATTGGTGTTCAAAAAAACGCTATCGTGGGTCACTCATGCTAGAACAATATCTGGGGACTTCACTCGGAGGTGCCCCCGCCTTCAACCACAAGTTGGTGTTATCGCATATATGCTATAATCTCCCGAGAGTAACTAACGGTCTTTTGACGTATATAAAGACAACGCCACTGAGGATAAAATAATTCCCCCTCCTAAAAAAGTACTCATTGTAACGGCTTCACTAAAAAAT
>Ga0209542_10008959_pt1 | contig 18516 bp, 11 predicted proteins | sample RifCSPhighO2_01_FD_184028 | JGI IMG/M metagenome (GOLD analysis project Ga0209542, IMG submission 184028) | Soil microbial communities from Rifle, Colorado - Rifle CSP2_plank highO2_0.1 (SPAdes) (version 2) | ecosystem: Environmental > Terrestrial > Deep subsurface > Rock core/Sediment ...
ACCTCATTATGAATACAGAGAAGGAGCAGGAAATCTTCATGGCTGATTTCCCACTCATGACCTCTCACGGCACCTTCATCATCTCTGGTATCGAGCGCGTGGTAGTGCCACAGCTGGCTCGTTCTACCGGAGTCTCCTTCACCGCCCAAGAATTGAAGGGCAAAAAGACTTTTGGGGCCAAGATTATCCCTGGTCGCGGAGCCTGGATCGAGCTTGAAACCGATTTCGACGGCACCATCTATGTCCGCATCGATCGCAAGAGGAAGTTTCCAATCACCACACTCTTGCGTGCTTTCGGCACCGTTTCCAATGAGAAGATCATAGGCCTTTTCGCCGATGTCCCCGGAGCCAAGCATCATCTGGAGAAAACTTTGGCCAAAGATCATACCACTAGTGTCGACGAAGCCTGTATAGAGATCCATAAGCGTCTACGTGACGGCGACTTAGCTGCAGCCGATAACGCTCGCGAATTCGTGCAATCTATTTTCGACAAAGAGCGATACGACCTATCTCGCGTTGGTCGTTTCCGATTCAACAATCGTTTCGGTATTAAGGAGACTGCTAAAGAGATCGAACGTCGCACTCTCTCGCCCGCTGATCTCGTCCTCATTATTTCTCACGTCATTAATCTCAATGTTACCCCTGGTTCCGAAGCAGACGACATCGACCACTTAGGTTCCAGACGTGTGCGTCTAGTTGGGGAACTTTTCCAACAGAAGATTCGTGTTGGTATGGCCCAGATCAAGAGAAATATCCAGAACCGCATGTCCACCATCGATACCGATGTTACTATGCCGGTTCAATTTATTTCACCCAAGCCATTGCAGGCCAGGATGAAAGAATTTTTCACCACCAACCAACTCTCGCAGTTCATGCAACAGACTAACGCTCTTGAAGAACTTGAACACTTGCGCACGGTCTCTGCCTTGGGTCCTGGCGGTCTCAATCGCGCTCGCGCAGGTTATGAAGTCCGCGACGTTCACCCATCACACTACGGCCGTCTCTGTCCAATTCAAACTCCAGAAGGCCCGAACATCGGTCTCATTTTGCGCCTTGCTGCCTATGCTCGCATAAACGACTTCGGCATGATCGAGACTCCATATGCTCTGGTAAAGAATGGCAAACTCACCGGAGAGATTAAATACCTCAATGCTTTGGAGGAAGAGAATTCAAGTATTGCCCACGCCGCCACGCCTATGGAGGATGACAAAATAATTCCTGAAATGGTTGAAGTGAGAGTCAAGGGTACGCCACAAACACTACCTCGCGAGGAAGTGCAATATATGGACGTAGCTACCAACCAAGCTTTCTCCATAGCCACTTCCATGATTCCGTTCCTGAATCATGATGACGCCAATCGCGCACTCATGGGTTCAAACATGCAGAAACAAGCTACACCTTGCATTGTTTCAGAAATACCCTTGGTAGCTACTGGTATCGAAGAAGTAGCCATCCGTGATACCGGACGCGTTATTTTCTCACCTGTAGATGGAGTAGTATCTTACGTGGATGGTAAGTTGGTAATGATTAAGGATAACAAGGGCAATAGCCACAAATTCCCATTGGTAAACTTCTCCATGACGAACGGGTTTACCACTTTCCACCAGAGACCTTCAGTGGAATTGGGACAGAAGATCAAGCGAGGGACAGTACTCGCCGACACTTCTTCCTCGTCTGGCGGCCAAATGTCTGTTGGGCAAAACGTTTTAGTAGCCTTCATGTCCTGGTCAGGAGCCAATTACGAAGACGCCATCATTATATCCGAGCGCTTGGTTGAGAAGAGCAAATTTACCTCGATTCATATTGAAGAATTTACGATTAACGTGCGAGATACCAAACTTGGGCCAGAGATGACCACTTGTGACATCCCAAATGTCGGCGAGTCGAAGCTTAAAAACTTGGCCGAAGACGGCATCATCAGAGTTGGTGCAGAAGTGCGTCCTGGTGACATTTTGGTCGGTAAAATTACTCCTAAGGGCGAGTCGCAATTGACTCCGGAAGAACGTCTACTTAGGTCTCTGTTTGGTGAGAAGGCCCGAGATGTCAAAGATACTTCCAAGCGCATGGAAGGGGGCAAGCGCGGTCGAGTAGTCTCTGTGCAAATATTTACTCGTGAGAAAGGGGACAAACTTGATTCAGGAATTCTTAAACAAATTCACATCCAAGTGGCACAGCTGAGAAACGTTTCTGTAGGAGATAAATTGGCTGGTCGACACGGCAATAAGGGAGTTATTTCGAGAATCTTGCCTGTAGAAGATATGCCTTACATGGCCGATGGTACTCCTATCGATGTCATACTCACACCACTCGGTGTGCCATCTCGTATGAACCTTGGGCAGATTCTAGAAATGCATTTGGGTCTCGCGGCTCATACTCTCAACTACCAAGCCATCGTGCCGCCATTTGCCGGTGCGACCGAGGACGAGATCAAGGAGGAATTGGTGAAAGCGAATTTCCAAGAGTCTGGCAAAGTCCAGCTCTTCGACGGTCGCACCGGCAGTGCCTTCGATCAAGAGATTGCCATAGGTTACATGTATATTCTCAAGCTGCACCACATGGTCGAAGACAAGATACACATGCGCTCTATCGGTCCTTACTCCCTCATCACTCAACAGCCTCTCGGTGGTAAGGCGCAGAATGGTGGTCAGCGTTTCGGAGAGATGGAAGTCTGGGCCCTTCTTGGTCACGGCGCCAGTCACACTTTGCGTGAGATGTTGACTATAAAGTCCGACGACATTCTCGGCCGCTCGAGCGCCTTCGATGCCATCGTCAAGGGAGAGAAGATTCCCGAGCCACATTTACCAGCTTCATTTAACGTTCTTTTAAACAATCTTCGTGGCCTCGCGCTTGATGTGGAGTTAAAGAAAAGACCAGATAGTCCTCAAAACAATGCATAACTACAAGGCAAAACCGGGCGAAGAAAACCAGTTCGATAATATTAGTATCAGACTGGCTTCTCCAGAGCGCATCAAGGAGTGGTCATTTGGCGAAGTGACCAAGCCAGAGACTATCAACTATCGTACTCAGAGAAGTGAGAGGAACGGTTTATTTGATGAGAAAATTTTCGGCCCTGACAAAGATTTCGAATGTTATTGCGGTAAGTATCGAGGCATCAGATACAAAGGTATTATTTGTGAAAAATGTGGTGTAGAAATCACGCGCTCTATCGTACGTCGCGAACGCATGGGTCATATAGAACTTGCCACTCCTGTGGCTCATATCTGGTTTTTGAAAAACGTGCCATCGAGGATATCGCTCGTGATGGGCATCCCTGTTTCTGATCTTGAGAAGGTTGTTTATTTTGCCGGCTACATTGTTACGTCTGTTTCTGAGGCAGAGAAGGCCAAAGTGCTCAAAGATTTGGAGTCCGAGTTCAAGGCTAAGTCTAAGGCCCTGCAAGACGACAAGAGCAAGCTGGCGCTCAAAGAGTTGGCTCTAGCCACCAAACGCGATATCGAATCTTTGGTGCCAGGCCGGGTGCTCAATGAGATCGAGTATCATCGTTCATCTGTGAAGTATCCAACCATCTTCGAAGCGGGGATTGGTGCAGAAGCCATCTACAATATTTTGAAAGACATCGATCTCACTAAATTACTCGGGGAGATTGAAGAGGATTTCAAACACGCTCCTTCAACAGAAATTTCTCGTCTGAACAAGCGCGCCAGCACTGTCCAATGGATGATTAATGCTGGCATTAGACCAGAATGGATGTTTCTCGTGCGCGTGCCTGTGATCCCGCCAGCTATCCGCCCTATGGTGCCTCTCGATGGTGGTCGTTACGCCACTTCCGATGTCAACGATCTTTATCGTCGTGTGATCAATCGCAACAATCGTCTCAAGAAGCTCAAAGAGATTAATGCTCCGGATGTCATTTTGAGGAATGAAAAGAGAATTCTCCAAGAAGCAGTTGACGCGCTAATAGACAATACCATCAGACACTCGAGTGTTTCTGGTAATCAGTCTCAACGCCGACCTCTCAAGTCTCTCTCGGACAATCTTAAGGGTAAAAGGGGTCTTTTTCGCCAGAACTTGTTGGGTAAACGTGTGGACTACTCTGGTCGTTCCGTTATCGTGGTCGGTCCGGATTTGAAACTTCATCAATGTGGTTTGCCGAAGCATATGGCTCTGGAGTTGTTTAAGCCGTTTATCGTTTCAGAACTTTTGAAACGCGAACTTTCCTACAATATTCCTGGTGCGCGCCGCCTGATCGAGGACGCCATTCCAGAAGTTTGGGCAATTCTTGAAGAAGTTATCCGTGGCAAGTATGTGCTCTTGAACCGCGCACCCACTCTTCACCGTCTCGGTATCCAAGCCTTCCAGCCTGTGCTCATCGAGGGTAATGCTATCCAACTTCACCCTCTAGTCTGTACTGCTTTCAATGCCGACTTCGATGGCGATCAGATGGCCGTTCACGTCCCACTTTCGGAAGAAGCACAAGCTGAAGCCCGCTTAGTCATGGCTGCAGACAAAAATATTCTAAAGCCCGGCAACGGCGAACCAGTGGTTTCGGCCAAATTGCTCGACATTGTACTTGGTTGTTATTGGATGACCCGCACTCTTCCGGGAGAGAAAGGGGAGGGTAGATATTACTCTAGTCCAAATGCAGCTATTACCGCATACGAATTCGACGTGGTCTCACTACGCGCGAAAATTTCTGTCTTACCCACGGATACAGAAAGGTACAAGCAATTCGGAGGTAAAATGTTTGAGACTACGGTCGGCAGACTCCTGTTCAATGGCATCTTGCCAAGAGATTATCCATTCTTGAACCATGAAATGGACCGTAAAAGAATGTCAGAGTTGGTCGATGACTTAATTGAGCGCTATGGCATTGATAATCTCCCGCCAATTATGGATAAGATAAAAAACTTCGGTTTCCGCTATGCCACCCTTTCTGGAGTTACGTGGGGACTTGGTGATATCAAAATCCCTGAAGGTAAAAAAGCTATTATCGAAAAAGGTCACAAGGAGATCAATGTCATTGTGGAAAACTATAGGGAGGGACTTCTTTCAGAGTCTGAACGCATTCAGAAATCAGTAGAAGTTTGGCAAGGTGTTAAGTCTGAAGTAGAAAAACTGATTCCTGGAACTCTGGATATAAGAGATTCTGTTTACGATATTGCGTACTCCGGTGCTCGAGGTTCTTTCCCTCATTTCAACCAAATGGCGGGCATGAAGGGCATTATCCAAAACGTTTCCGGTGAAGCACTCGAGTTTCCAATTCTCTCTTGTTATAAAGAGGGCTTAACTCCGCTCGAATACTTCATCACCACCCACGGAAGCCGCAAGGGTCTCACTGACACTGCTCTTAACACCGCCAAGGCAGGATATCTCACTCGCAGACTCTTCGATGTGGCCCAAGATGAGATTGTGGCCGAAGATGATTGTGGTGCCAAAGAGGGGACGATCATACACAAGAAAACTGCTTCCGGAATTGAGATTCCTCTCTCGAAAAATATCAAAGGCAGATTCTTGGCTGTCGATCTTGAGGATGGTAAGGGTACACTCCTATTCAAGCGCGGTCATCTTATAACCAAGAAAGATGCAGAGATAGTTGATAAAGCGGCGGTTGAATCAGTACACGTTCGATCACCTTTGACTTGCAAATCTATCAAGGGTCTCTGTGTTAAGTGTTACGGTGTAGACCTCGGTAATAACAAACCGGTTGAATTAGGCGAAGCAGTGGGTACGGTAGCGGCTCAAGCTATCGGCGAGCCCGGCACACAGCTCACCATGCGTACCTTCCACGCGGGTGGTATTGCTTCTGCTGGTGGTGACATTACTGCAGGGCTTCCGCGTGTTGAAGAAATATTTGAGAAACGTAAGCCGAAAGTACCAGGGGTTATCAGTCACCTTGATGGTATCGTGACCGAGATAAAGGTCGTTGGCCATGACAAATTGATAGTGGTCACGCCAGAAGTTGGGGAGGTGAAAGGTAACCCCTCGACGAAGCTCGGGGCAAGGAAACTTGATAACGAATATACTGTTGGAGCCACGAGAGGAGTTTTGGTACGCACAGGGCAGAACGTTTCGAAAGGGGATATCTTGACTGATGGTTCTGTAGATCTCGATGAACTCTTCCGTTATGCCGGTCGAGAGAAGACCGAAAATTATATTATTCACGAAGTCTCGAAACTCTACGAACTTCAAGGTGCGGCCGTGTCTCACAAACATATTGAGCTCATCGTCCGTCAAATGTTTGCTCGCCGTAAGATCAAAGATGCTGGCGACACCCGCTATACTCGAGGAGATATAATAGAAGTTTCAGACTTCACGGAAACTAATAGTGAGATGAAAGAGGCGGGCTTGAAAGAGGCCACGGCTGATGCTGTCATCATGGGTATTACAGAAGTTTCTCTTTCTCGCGCCAGCTTCCTCTCTGCCGCTTCGTTCCAGCACACCCCTCGTGTCCTGATCCAAGCCGCTATCCGAGGAGCAGAAGATTTTCTAGTCGGTTTGAAAGAGAATGTCATCATCGGTCGTCTTATCCCTGCGGGCACTAGTTTCAAAGGAGGCTTCAAAGAAAAATTAATATGCGAGGCGATGTCGACACAATCAAAGAAAGGCTAGACATAGCCGAGCTAGTTCGGGCTCATGTCAAACTCGAGAAAGCAGGGTCGAGTCTCAAAGGACGTTGCCCATTTCACAATGAGAAGACACCCTCCTTCTTTGTCTCACCTGTGCGCCAGAGTTACTATTGTTTCGGTTGTGGGGCGAAGGGGGACATCTTCACTTTCGTAGAGCAGATGGAGGGTCTAGATTTCCGTGGAGCTTTGAAAATGTTGGCAGAAAGAGCTGGAGTAGAGCTCGAATATAAAAGTGGTGAATCGAAGACAGAGAAGGATAAAGTGCAAAGTGTTGTAGAAGTCGCTACACAGTTCTTTGAAAAAGAGTTAACTCTAAATGAGTCGGCACGAAGCTACATTGCTTCTCGAGGAGTAAGTAGCGAGTCTCTTAAAGAGTGGCGTATCGGTTATGCACCGAGTCCGCCAGCTGGCGGATGGCGATTGCTCTATAGTCATCTTGTGGCTTTAGGGTTTAATAAAGAAATAATTCATAAAGCCGGGCTCATTAAAATGAAAGATGATGGTGGTGAGCCATACGACGTCTTCCGAGATCGCATCATCTTTCCACTCTCGGATGCTAGCGGTCGGGTTATCGCTTTCTCTGGCCGAGCCCTGGCTAAAGAAACGGAGCCGAAGTATCTCAACAGTCCAGACACCATACTTTTTACCAAAAGTGAGGTGCTCTATGGTCTAGATAAGGCCAAAACGGAGATACGGAAGAAGGATTATGCAGTGCTAGTGGAAGGGCAAATGGATTTAGTGCTTTCTCACCAAGCTGGGGTACTTAATACCGTGGCCGTCTCTGGCACTGCCTTCACCCGCATGCACCTTGAGCGCCTGAAGCCTCTTTCTTCCCGAATTATCATCGCCTTCGATGGCGACTTGGCTGGCGAGAAAGCAGCCGAGAGGGCGAGCGAGCTCGCTATTTCTCTCGGCCTTGAGGTAAAAGTGGCCAATTTACCGAAAGGTTCTGACCCGGCAGAAGTGGCACGAGAAGATGTCCAAAAATGGAGAAACATTTTGCGAGAGTCGTTGCCTGCTATCGAATTCTTCTTTAACAAAGTAGAGGAGAAGGAGAAAGATCCGAGAAAACTTGGTAAACAAATCGAGAAAAGAATTTTACCCTTGGTCAAACTTATCAAAAGTTCCATAGAACAATCTCACTTTATCTCAATGCTCTCTAAGCGCACAGGCATAAAAGAGGAAATACTTTGGGAGGATCTGAAAAAGGTTAAGAAAGTTGAGAGTGTACCAACTCCAAGCCCGGTTTCTGATTTGAAAAAAGCTCCCTCATTATCACAAAGGGAGCAGATTGAAGAGCGTTTGATGGAGCTTAGAAATTTCAAACCAGAAGATTTTGAGAAAGAAGAAGCAGAGCTCCAAAATAATCTCTCTGGTATTATCATGCACGACGAACTTAGCCGGCTGTCAGTGGAGCTTGCGCAAGCGGAAAGAGCTAAGGATAGTAAGTTGGCAGAGAAATTAACAGGTCAGATTCAGGAATTACATGGTCAGATAAGGGTTCTCGAGGAGAAGAAAATGTTGTAGAATAAATAGCTTTTCGAATGAAGAAAAACAAAAAACAAAAGAATAAAAGGAAGAAGCCCGCCGGCAAAAAACGACAGGCAAAAAAAGCCCGCCCGACCGAAAGGTCATTCGGGCGGGTTCCTAAACGTATAAAAAAACTAAAAAATAAAAAGTCTTCAAAGACGAAAAGTAAGTCGTCGATTAAAAGGAGAGTTGATGAGGTGCTCAAAACAGAGTTCCTCGTTTCTCGTGGCAAAGAGCGCGGCTTCGTCACTTATGATGAAATTTTAAAAGAATTCCCAACAATCGAGAATAACATCATCTTTCTCGACGAGTTGTATCAGAAATTACACACTTTCGGTATCGATATTCTTGAAGGCGGGGGACTCTTAGAGATGCCAGAGGAAGAAACAGGCAAACACCACACTTACTCAAGAGGTGATTCGTCTTACGATTCTATCCAGATGTACCTTCGGGAAATTGGTCAGTATCCCTTGATCGCTGGCTCGATGGAGAAAGAACTGGCTAAAAGGATTGAGGCTGGAGATATGGATGCCAAAAATCTCCTTATGAAGGCCAATCTCCGTCTCGTGGTCTCTATTGCTAAAAAGTATGCCAACAGGAGTCCCGACCTTACTCTCCTTGACCTGATCCAAGAGGGGAATTTGGGCTTACATAAAGCGGTAGAGAAGTTTGATTGGACCAAGGGTTTCAAATTCTCAACTTATGCTACTTGGTGGATCAGGCAAGCTATCACTCGTGCTCTGGCTGACCAATCGCGTACTATTCGCGTGCCTGTGCACATGGTGGAGACTATTGCCAAATATAAACAAGTAGTCAGGCGCCTGACTCAAGATCTCGGTCGAGAGCCTTTGCAAGAAGAGATTGCACTAGAAATGAACTTGGATGTAGAGAAAATTTATCAAATTGAGAAAATCGACCAATCCACGGTGTCTCTCGAGAGTCCGGTGGGGGACGATGGTGAGGATGGGAAGTCGAAACTCGGAGACTTCCTAGCCGATGACAAGATTCTTTCGCCAGATCAAGATTCCGCTCGACGTATCGTCTCTGATCAAGTCAAAGAGATTCTAGATGATCTGCCTCCTAAAGAAAGGAAAATTCTTGAGATGCGCCACGGTCTGACCGATGGTTATACTCACACTCTCGAGGAAGTAGGCAAAGTCTTCGGTGTCACTCGCGAGCGTATTCGTCAGATTGAAGCCAAAGCTCACGAAAAGATTCGTCAACACGAGAAGATAAATAGATTGAGGGGGTATTAGAATAAATTTCTAATTGACCTAATTTCTAATTATTCTAATAAGAAAATAAGCATGATAAAATAGGTCTATGAGAAAGCGTCTAAGATCCAAACGCCATTCCTGTCCGCTTTGTAAACCGAATAAAACAGGCCATTCTTGCCGCTGGTCTAGTCGAGAATTCAATTTGTTACAAGTTTGGGAAAAAGAAAAATTTGCTGTATTGAAAGGAGATATAGCGTGAATTTACTATATACGTTATTTTCCTACACGTGTAGATTTTTAGCGTATACGATTTTAACTGCCTATAGGCTAATAAAAACGTATATGAATTAAGGTAAAAGTGTCAAAAGCTGAGCTTTGAACAGTTTTGGACATATACGTTAATAACTCACCACAGTGAGCTAATAACGTATCGAGTTTTGAAAAAGAAAAAGCCAGCTGTGTTGAGCAACTGGCGACCATTGACCTCCATGGCGAGGAGCCCTCTTTTACGGCAAGGACACAAATCCGTTTGATGCTAGACCCCGACCATATTGGTGGGATCTACGGGAACCTCCACGATGTGGTAGTCATCCAGACCACCCTTGATGTAGCACGTCTGGACCTTCGCGCGAGCCAGCATCACCGGCAACCACTTGAAGTCAGTAGTCAGAGGGAAGTGGGGGTTTTCCTTCTGCTGTTCGGCCTCGTAGGCTTTGATCCCCTCGGTGACATATTTCATCTCCGAGAAAACGCCGACGACGCCGTAGAAGAGCAGTGACTTGGTGACACGAGTGACGACGTAGCAATTCATGGTTGCCTCCTAAAAAGAACTAAGGGACTCCATTGTCCCACCAGAAAATTTAAATTTTTAAATGCTCTGGTGGGAACCGGAATATGTTGGATATTCCGGGTGTGAGACTGTGCTAAAATAGGGCTATGGTCCCGTTAGAAGCCGCGGTCGAGGTTTCAACAGGAGCTTTATAGAAATATGAAAACTAATAAAACATTTATCACTATATTAATTAAGCAAAGCTCGCTGACCGCGACCTGCTTCTAACGGGATGGTTATATCGAAATCAGAGTTCATGATGTTTCTGAAGCATCCGGCATGGTTGTGGCTCAAGAAGTACGATAAAAACAAAATACCGATACCAGATGAAGATCTCCAGGCCAGGTTTGACGAAGGAACCCTCTTCGAAACATATGCAGAAAAGCTTTTCCCCGATGCTGTAAAGCTAGGTTATAAAAATGACGGAGAATTCAGCGGCACGAAGTATTATGCTCTGCCTGAACTTACAAAGGCAGAGTTGGAGAAAAAAACAAAGGTGCTTATGCAGGGGAGGCTTGAGGTAGAGAACATCACTTCTATCTTCGACGTGCTCGAGAGGGTAGGGGAAAATGTTTTCGATCTTTATGAAATCAAATCTTCCACTTCTGTCAAACCCGAACATATTCCCGACCTCGCTTTCCAAACCATTGTGTTAGAAAAGGCCGGTCTCTCTATCCGCCACATGTTCGTCTTGCATGTAAATAATGAATATACGAGAAAGGGTGAAATTAAGCCCGAAGAGATTACTAAGAAAACAGAAGTGACCGAAGAAGTTAGATCTATTATCGACGAGACACTAGATAATATAGAAAAAGCTTTCAAAGTTCTGGCTCTCAAAGATTGTCCTGACATCTCGCCGAGGTTCTTGAAACAAGGAAGTATGGAAGAGTGGCTAGAAATATTGAGTCTAGTTAAAGGAGATATTTCTCGATATAGCATTTATAAACTCTCGAGAATCACTCCACAGAAGATAGGTATGCTCGAAGATATGGGTGTCGAGCTTATAAGTGATATACCTCTCGATTTCAAATTATCCGTTGGGCAAGAGAGGCAAGTTGAGGCTACGAAGTCTGGAGAGCAAAAGATAGATAAAGAAGAAATTAAAGAATTCCTCTCAAGTTTGAAATTTCCATTACACTTCTTCGACTACGAGACACTAGCCGGAGTGATACCAGTATTTGACGGCACACGGCCTTACCAACAAGTCCCTTTCCAATACTCCCTACATACACAAGAATTTCCTGGGGGGAGTCTCACGCACAGAGAGTATCTACATACAGAAAATTCCAATCCTGTCCTGCCCCTTTTGAAGCAGATGAAAGAGGACTTCGGTTCAAGCCTGCCTGCCGGCAGGCAGGGCTCTATAATTTCTTGGTTTAAGAGATTCGAGACAGATAGGAATAACGAAATGGCCCTGATGTATCCAGAATACAAGTCTTTCTTAAACGATCTAAACGATAGAATGGTGGATCTCATGATCCCATTTTCCAGTGGCTGGTTTGTGGACAAGGACTTCTTCGGTAGCGCTTCTATCAAAGCGGTTTTGCCAGTACTCGTGCCAGAGCTAAGTTACAAAGAGCTTGAGATTTCCCATGGAGGTATGGCTCAGAGAGTCTGGATGGAAACTGTTTTGAATAGTAAAAACTTGGAGACAAAAGACGAGACAATGGCTAATCTTCGTAAATACTGCACATTAGATACATATGCTATGTATGCGATCTATAAATATCTTTGCGAATTACTTTAGGAGAGCGTCGATCTTATCTTTAACCATCTCGATAGGTTCCGCTCCATTTATGACCACTTTCTCTCCATCTTTGGCTACGATGACCGAGTAAGGAGTGCCACGGGCACCAGCTTTTACCGCTTCTTCTACGCTTTTCTTCACCATTTCAGTGTATCTACCACTTGAGAGACAAGTATTGAATGCTTGTACATCTAGTCCCACAGTCTGAGCAATCTTAGGTAATTCGGCAGGGTCGAGAGAGTCGTTGGAATCGGTAGTCTCGAAGACTAGGTCAATATATTTCCAGAAGACTTGGTTGCCACCGAGTTCAGCCGCGCATTCGGTTGCTTCTGCTTCCTTGGATGCTTTGGCGTGCAGTTGTGAGATAGGGAAGTGTCTATAGACCCAAGCCACCTTACCCCCATAGGTATTGACTACTTCATGCATAGTTTCGTGGAAGACTTTGCAGAAAGGACATTCAGTATCTGAATACTCGACTATCACCAAATCGGCAGATCTCGAACCAATGATATGATCCTTTTCTGTAACAGAATTCATATCAATCTCTGCTTCCGTCGTTGGTTGTTGGTAGTTGGTTGTTAGTTGATTAGAACCACCGAAATATATTGCCGCGGCGACTAGAGCACCTGCAACCATTATCGCCAAAGGGATAAGAAGTTTATTTTGCGGTGTTTGTTCAATTGGTTCCATCCCGTTAGAAGTTATTGCTAATAACACCCCTTGTAAAGAAGATATTTCTCATTTCATATTTTTGTTACTTCTAACGGGATCCATTATTTTTTTGTATTAAGTATTAATCATATCATCTAGAACGGCATAGAGAAAGTTAGTTTGTGGTTACTCGGCTTCTCCCATTCCAAGGTATCTAACTTAATTTCATTGAGCGAGCCGCCTTCTTTGAAGACGAGTTTATTATTGGCTAGAGCATAGTCGTAGAGTTCCTTGGTGAGCTTGACATCATCGAGGCAATACGCCCGTACCTTCTCCACATCGCCCGATTTCCACCAATTCATAGCATCAGCGCCTCCGCCTGATTTATTTTTTCCCAAAGTACCTTCGGCTAGTTGATCGAGACGCATACGTCGGCCATAAGTGTTTTTTATCTCTTTAAGAATATCCAAGCTTTTTATCTTGGTCAGATCTCCGGGGTAGTACTTATTCAAGAGGGGGATATCAAAGTGGTCTGAATTGAAGCCGATGAGCATATCAGCGCGTTCAAGTATCGGCCAGAGTTTGGGCAGTTCCTCTTCCAGATAAGAAGAATAACTATCATTTTCTGAATCATAGATGGCCACTATGGAAATATCAAGTAGAGATGGGTCATTCTTACCCACATCTGGAAAGAAATTTTTGGTTTCTATATCGAATACTATTTTTCTCATCCCGTTAGAGATAGGACACGCTAGCGTGTCCGTAGTTATTTATAATTTCGCAATAATATAACATGAGTGATCTCTAACGGGACGTGTACGGACCGAGTTTGTGTGTCTCGAGGAAGTCTCGAAGAGTGATATCTCCCATGCCGAAGCCGACAGCTGGTATAGGTTCAACATCGAAGATTTCTAACAGGTTGTCATAACGACCTCCACCCGCAATGGATCGACCGTTCTCTTTATTAGTATCGAAAATTTCAAAGACTGTGCCAGTATAATATGTCTGTCCGCGTGCGAGAGTTGGGTCAGAGACTAAGTTGGGTACAATTTCCTTGAAGATCTCTATATCGGAATTATTGATTCGGATTTCGAAGTCGCTATCTTTCGCCCCAAATTCTTTCATGACTGCATAGGCTAGGGAGATCATTTCTTTATCTGCTTCGATACCAGCTGTGCCTAGAAGGTCGCAATTGAGTTGCCAATGTTCACGCTTGCGTCCGCGTTGAGGACGTTCGTAACGAAATAGGTTTGGGATAGAGAACCAACGTAAGGGGAATTTCAAATTTCTACGACGTGCGGCCACCATGCGGGCAAGAGAAGGGGTCATCTCGGGACGCAAGGTGACCGAGCGGTCACCGCGATCGGTGAAGGTGAATGTTTGTTCATTAACTATCTCGGCTCCCGACTTCTCTGTATAAATTTCGGTTGGCTCGAGTATCGAAGCACTATATTCTTCGTAACCAAACTTCTCGGCCACCTTGCGCCAGGTGTTGAAGATATAATTCTCGATCGCCATATCCTCCGGATAGAAGTCCCTGACTCCTTTATATGGGTCGGTTCCCAGTTTTGACATGTCGCTATTATACAGTCTTTCTCTGGGCTTTTGAACGGGCCTGTTGGGTCAAGAGAACTTTGCGCAAGTTGACTTCGTTTGTTGTCAGGGATATACTTAACCCATCACCACGAAAAGGACCCTTGTGCGGATACGTCCGCGCCGGGGGCTTTTTCTTTTTATAGTCTATCTTGAAAACTTATGATATTGGTCGTTCAAGAATAATATCGGAACATTCTTGTTTTTCAACAAGATAGAACACTTTTTGTCATCCGGAGCTATTACGCAATCTAGTCCGGAGCTATCTTTCAAGAATTCCACAAGACAACCAAAGTCTCCATCTCCTGTCATCAAAATACATTTATCAAAGGATTTTGTGTAAAAATCAGAAACAGCTTTCAAAACAAGCTCTGCATCGCAATTGCCTTTCACATTTCCACCCACGGAAACAGTTTGCTTAAAGACCAGAATAAATCCACATTCCTGAAGGTGTTCGTAGAATTTTGCTCTGCTGGCGACTAAGCCTATAAAAAGATATACACTTTCTGGCTTGCATTTCTGTCTCAGCCAGCCACGGAATTTTTTATAGTCTATTTCAAAGCCGAGTTCTTTGGCACTTCTGTATAAGTTGTTTCCATCAATGTAGATGTTAACTTTACTCATCCAGCTATTTTAACACGTCCAAGTGAGTATAAAATATAAACCCTAGCACCTAGCCCCTAACCATTTCTCTGAGCTTTTGAACGGGCCTGTTGGGTCAAGAGAACTTTGCGGAGGCGGACTGATTTGGGAGTAATTTCTACATACTCATCTTCGTTCATCACTTCCATGGCGCGTTCGATATCGAGTTTAAAAGCTGGGACCAAGAAAATACCTTCGTCCGATCCTGAAGCACGCATGTTGGTAAGCTGTTTGCCTTTGGTCGGATTTACATAGAGATCCTCACCTTTAGAAGAATTACCGATGACCTGACCGGCATAAACTTCGTCACCAGGTTCTACATAAAGCACCCCTCTCTGTTGAAGATTATCTAGCGAGAAGGCGAGGCACTTACCAGCTTCCATTGAGATCATGGCTCCGACATCATGATGGTCTATTTCACCAGCGTATTTCTTGAAGTCGATGAAACGGGAAGAAAGTATACCGAGACCCTTGGTGGACACGACGAACTCTCCACGGTAACCGAGTAGACCTCGAGTCGGGGCTTCGAATATTAGGCGAGTATGGCCATCTTCAGCTCGCATATCAAGAAGCTGACCCTTTCTCAAACTTAACGTAGAAATAACCATACCTTCGTATTCAGAAGGAACATCGATTACCACTTCTTCAAATGGTTCTGTGTCACCCTTCATAATAACTTTCGGCTGCGAGACTTGGAGTTCGAAGCCTTCTCGACGCATGTTCTCACAGAGTATGGCTATATGAAGTTCGCCACGACCATAGACGGTGTAGTAATCGCTCGTCGAGAAATCAACTTTAAGTCCCACGTTGACTTCAAGTTCTCGCTCGAGGCGCTCGCGGATCTGGCGACCAGTGACGAACTTACCTTCGCGTCCGGCGAAAGGGGAGTTATTGACCAAGAAGTTTAGGGAGATAGTCGGTTCGTCTACTTTGATAATAGGCAGAGGAGAAGCATCGGGGTTTCCAGCAATAGTGTCTCCAATATAGATGTGAGGTATGCCAGCCAACATACAGATGTCGCCAGAGACAACTTCGTCAACCTCTTTTCTCTTCACACCTTCAAATGTAAATAGTTTTGTCACTTTAGCCTTCTTACCACTCACATAGACATCTTGGCCGTCCTTTATCTTGCCTTCGTAGACTCTGGCGATAGCAAGTCGTCCTAAGAAATTATCATAAGCGAGATTGAAGGGTTGTAGACGTACTGGCAGATCAAGTTTCTGTTCTGCTGCAGGGACTTTTTCCAAGATTACGTCGAGAAGCGGAGTGAGGTCACTTGATTTATCGGCCAAATTTTTCTTAGCAATCCCTTCTCGACCTATTGCATAGACAGTAGGGAAGTCGATTTGGCTATTGTTGGCTCCAAGTTCCAAGAAAAGTTCGAGAATCATCTCGTGAACAATTTCTGGTCTAGCAGCTGGCTTGTCGATCTTGTTGATAACTACAATAGGCTTGAGACCGAGTTCGAGCGATTTCTTCAATACGAAACGTGTTTGAGGCATTGGACCTTCTTGGGCGTCGACTACTAGAAGCACTGTATCTATAGAGCGCAATACTCGCTCCACTTCCGAGCCGAAATCAGAGTGGCCGGGTGTGTCTACGATATTGATCTTGGTTACGGCACGTCCTGAGCTTGTCGAAGGATAAAAAATCGATGTGTTCTTGGAATAGATGGTGATGCCACGCTCGAGTTCCAAGGCATTCGAGTCCATAGATACTCCTTCTTCCACCATACCAGTCTGGCGCATCAAAGCGTCCGTCAAGGTAGTCTTGCCGTGGTCAACGTGGGCGATGATGGCTATATTACGTATTTCCATCCCGTACGAAAGCAGGTCGCGGTCAGCAAGCCCTGCTTAAATTATTAGTGATAATGTCTCGATATTTTCTCATATTACTTATAGCTTCTTATTGAAACCGTGACCGCGGCTTCGTACGGGATCCATAAGGAATGATTAGAGCATAAAAACTAGGCGAAATCCAGCTATTGACAAATACGTTATCATTTGCTATATTTAACAGCAGTAAGTTCTTTGAAGAATCACTCAACCACGGGACTAGTCAAGCCGAAGCGTGTTTCGGTAAAAGCCACAAGGCAGAAGGAGATAACGTCATGCAGACGATTACTCAGGCAACTGCCGGTCAGATCAAGCAGATCAACCGGTTCGGATCGGACGCCATCGAGAAGGTTCTCGGTGAGCTCGGTCTCGATAATCCTGGCGCCCAGCGCGTCATCGAACACGGCGACGAATTCGCCGAGGCCGTACGCACGGCCACCCTCGCCTCGCTCAAGGACCTGTCGGTCTCCGACAAGTTCAAGGACGAGGAGGTCGACTCGAAGTACGGGTACCTCTCGGGGTACACGAAACCCAAGGGAATCACGGAGCAGACGAACATTCTGCGCCAGATCTTCCCGGGTGTCGGGTTTGCCGACGAGAAGCTCGCGGAAGGTGCGGTTCCTGCCAACGCCGAAGGATGGTTCGCCATCCCGAAGTGGCAGACGATCGCGTCGACCTACAGCGAAGCTGTGCAGAAGGTGCTCGATGCGATCAAGAAGGCTCGGAACGGCAAGTTCTACAACTACCGTGACGGCCAGATCAACGACGAGCGTCTGCGCCAGACCGCCAAGACGGTATCGGTGTTCCAGAAGCTCGGCGACGAGCAGAAGGATCACGACATCCTCATGGTGAGTGCCCAGTTCGGTCTCCGTCATCGTGGACGTTCCGTCCGTCGGGCTCGTGAAGTCTTCGTGACCAACGAGTTCGGCCTCGGTGCGTTCGCAATCGGGATCATGATCCTGACGCACCCGGAACGCCTCCAGCACTACGACGATCTCTGGATCGACTGTGCTGGTGACGAGTTCGACGATCCGGGCTCCGATGTTCGCTTCGGTCACGCTCCGTACTTCAGCTTCCTCGACGGCCTGGTCGGGTTCGTCACGGGCTGGTGCGGCGATGCCAGCGACGGCTACGGTTCGGCGTCGGGTCTCGTTCCGCAGGAGTGATCCTTGCTACTTGAATGCTTGAGTCTTTTGTATCCTTGACTCTTGCATTCGCGGCAAAAAATGATCGGGGTTGTCCACAATGCTCTCAAGCAAAGTGGATGACCCCGGTTTTCTTTTATATGAGAAGAATAATTTTGATATACTTACAGATGAGTCTAGGCTCATGCACGGTCGTCTACGGATTGCCGTCGCCGAACTCTTTCTCTTTTGAGAAACCGGCCAGAGTTCTCCCGACTAAGGTTTGGGGAAGCGTGCCGCAATAAGGAGATACTGCTTACCTCTGTTCAAGGCAGGCCACTAAGCCTATATGGCGGGCACTGCCAGATTAAATTCAGGAGCAAGATTATGCCTTGTTACCAACGAGGAACATTTTCAAGCTTCGGTGCCACGGATGGACAGAGGCAAATATCCGGACTCCGATGTTCGCTTCGGTCACGCTCCGTACTTCAACTTCAACGACGGCAAGGTCAAGTTCGACACGAACTGGTACGACAATGCCAACGACAACTACGGTTCGGCGTCGGGTCTCGTTCCGAAGTCACTCCTCATTAGAAAAGGTGCCTTATGGCACCTTTTCAGTTATCGGGATACCTCTGAGCGTATCCAGCCGCCAAGCATTCGACCAATCTCGTCGATCATTCCCTGTAGTGTAGTGTACTTCTTGAGATCAAATACTTTGGTTTCTTTCATGAGGCGTATGAAAAAACGTAGAGTATTTA
>Ga0209542_10008960_pt1 | contig 18514 bp, 15 predicted proteins | sample RifCSPhighO2_01_FD_184028 | JGI IMG/M metagenome (GOLD analysis project Ga0209542, IMG submission 184028) | Soil microbial communities from Rifle, Colorado - Rifle CSP2_plank highO2_0.1 (SPAdes) (version 2) | ecosystem: Environmental > Terrestrial > Deep subsurface > Rock core/Sediment ...
CAGTTTCGCAACCTGTGCCACAAACTTGTGTGGGTTGTGAGAAAGATAACCGCTGCCTACAATTTGGAGTGCGCTTGGTGGATGACAAGAACACGCCAGTCTACTGTGACCTGGACTCTGCATTCAAGGCACAAAAGCCCAATAATGAACAGTGTCAAAACAACCATGAATGTTTGAGCAACTCGTGCGGAAACGGAAAATGCAGAGACATTGAAGAAAGAATCCAAGGAATTGAACAAGAATTGAAGACCCAGCAAGGAATCCTGCAACAGATTCTTGCGTTCTTCACCCGCCTCTTTGGTGGCTAATTTTTTCTTTTATTAACCTTTTTATACTCTCTTCTCTTTTAACGCACTATGCATTCAATCAAAGAGGCAAATGTAAAGAAAATCGCAGGGTTGAATAGTCATAAGCGATTTTCTAACTCACAACTGCGCACTCTGTCGAAACAGTTGCGAGTCAAAGGAAAGCGCGTGCTTGTGCGCGTAGACTTCAACGTCCCTCTCAAAAAAGGAAAGGTCGTGAGCGACAAGCGCATCCGTGAAGCGCTCCCGACCATCACCTATCTTCTCAAGAAAAAAGCAAAAGTCATCCTCATCTCACACTTGGGAAGACCTGAGGGGGTGACTGTGGATGCCTTACGCATGAAGCCAGTCGCAGAACGGCTCTCGAAACTGCTCAAGAAGAAAGTTATCGCGCTTCCTGACTCTATTGGAAAGACTGTTAGAGAACACGTGGCGGCGATGAAACCCGGAGAGATTGTCCTTCTTGAAAACGTGCGGTTCTACGCGGAAGAGGAACAAAACAATGCTGAATTCGCAGGCTACCTCGCAGAACTTGGCGACCTTTACGTCAACGACGCATTCGGGACCTGCCACCGCGCACACGCAAGCGTGGACGCAATAACACGACTCTTGCCATCCTACTCAGGATTTTTACTTCAAAAAGAAATTAGCATGCTCACTCCTTTGTTGTCAAAACCTAAACGGCCATTCGTGGTCCTTCTTGGCGGAGCGAAAATCAGGGACAAGCTTCCCGTTATTGAAAAACTGCTCAAGAGGGCAGACGCAATCCTTATCGGCGGAGCGATGATGTTCACTTTCTTGGCAGCACAAGGAAAAGAAATAGGTGAAAGTCTGTGCGAGCCTGAATACTTTGAGATTGCACGAAAACTGTTGCACTCCAAAAAGATAATCCTGCCTTTGGATGTTTCAACAAACAAAGGAATAGTTTCTTGCGACAAGATGAAAAAAGGAATGAAAGGACTGGACATAGGACCCGAGACAGAAGAAGCCTACGTTGCGATTGTCAAAGAAGCCAAAACAGTCTTCTGGAACGGACCTATGGGACTTATCGAACAAAAGTCGTTTGCGCATGGCACAATCGCGATTGCCAAAGCGCTTGCGAAAGCAAAAGCGATAACTTTAATCGGTGGTGGCGATACCCTTGAAATCATCGAAAAGCTCAAACTTGAGAAAAAATACACGCACCTCTCCACTGGTGGCGGGGCGACACTTGAATTCTTGAGTGGGAAAAATTTACCCGGACTTGCTGCCCTCGACAAGAAGCACCCTGTGCGGCTCCAAAAGAAGCGCTAACTCTTTGCGGAACTCCTCGTCAATTGGAAGCACCACACTTGCAATCTGACTTTCCAATTCAGCGATATCCTTTTGCACTTCATCCACTAATTGCAGAAAATGCTCGTGCTGGCACACCAACTCGTTTGTTCCAAGCGAAGCCTTGACCTCTTCTTCATGCTTTCGCGTAGCGGCAAAGGAATGAATCAACTTGCTCAACCTATCTATTTTCAGCTCGTTGAGAAATCCTATTGCTTCCTGGGAGTTTACGACAGTTATCTTTCCTTGCATGATGCTTGCGCAAATCAATGGAACGTGTTTTGCAATACCCACATCATAATCATGAATGAGCGCGTCAACATAGTCATCCGCGTACCCGCTGAACTTAGGAATCTTGGCAACTTGCGCATACTGCCCAATAACTGACTTAAGCGGGCCGAAAAGCGCGTCAATCTCCGCCTCTATCACCTTGCGCTGTTTGATGACTCCACTGATGTGCTCTTTGAGACTCTTGTATTCAGGCCTCGAAACGAACTCCTCTTTTTCCTGCACTATATGTGAATGTTGTTCCTGCAGGCTCAACTTCAAACTAGTGAGTCTATCTGCTTCCCTCTGCTTTTCTGACCGCTGAAGCGCACAGGAATCAATCTTAACCAAGACCGCGCGGATCAAATCAACAGAGGGATCTTGGCTTTCCGCAACCCACGCCCTAATTTCATCCAGGGTCTTCTTTTTCACAAACAGATTTTTGAGCCAGCTCATATTCGTACCAAATGTTTATATACGCCCTTGACTCGAATATTATAAACATTACTATGAAACAAGCCAAGCCACTTGAACAGATTGAAGCACTGTTTGAGCAGGCTCAACTGCACAAAAACTATGCGCAGCGATACATCAAACTGGCACGAACAATCGCTTCACGCTCACGGATGCACATTCCTACTCGTTTACGCGGGAGCTATTGCAAGAAATGCAACTCGTTGCTTGGCAGGACGCGCATTCGAAACAGAATGATTGTAAAAGTATGCAACGTGTGCGGAACAGTCAGAAGGAAAAAGATGGTGACACACACGAAAATTGCGTGAAACTAACCAAGAAATGCACGCAATTTCCTATTTCAATCCAGTTATGTTTAAAAGAGGTTAGAATCGAAATGAAAGAACTCTGGTACGCCGCATTTGTCCTTCTGTTAATAGGAATACTCGCAGGATTCACCAGTCTGCAAACAACAGGCGGAGCGGTGCTCAACTTGCCGCCCACCTGGGACTTACCCACCAACGAGTTCTCCAGCAACGGACCGTTTGAACTCACGCTACCGAATGCTTTCTTCGACCCTGATGGAGACCTGCTCGCGTTCACCGTCCAGTCAGCACAGGGCGGAGCGCGAATCTCAGAAAACAAACTCGTGGTAGAAAACAGCGGGACTTATTCTTTAGCCGCAAGCGACGGAGAACTCCTCACCCTGCAAAAAATCAGCGTGACGATACAATAAGTACCAACAAAAATCAAAGTTGCTTCACACATCGAAAACCCACAAATAAGTCATACTACTGTGGATTTTCGTGTAGTCAAAAACCTACAGGTTTTTGACATGCTCTTTCTGCAAGAGAAGCGCGTAAATGAACGTGCCGATAATCAGCACTTCAAAGAATCCGTTGATATGAATCGGAATCGTGACAAAATCAAGCCCTCGCAAGACCGTCAGAATTTCTTCAACAATGAATATGAAAAGCGCCGCAAAAATAATCTTCCAAGGCAACAAGTAAGCATGACGATCACGAACATTCAACGTGAACAAACGGTAAAACAATATCAACGCAATGATGACCAGCCCCAAATTATACAACGGGGCCGCCTGTGCAAGACTTGCTCCAAGACTCATTCGTAATACCCCTTTGCGACAGCGATCTGCTGAACCAATGCGACAATCAGGAATAAGAGGATGAAACTTGGAATCACGTGCGTGAGCCAGACGCTTTTCCAGACACCAAAGACCTTCAATGCCCCAAGAAGCTCTTCAACAGCAAACAAGACAAGAGCTACAATAAGCGGCTTCCAAGCGCTCAAGTGAGTCCGACGAGCAGAATCAAATAGGCTTAACGCAAGAAAACCCGCAATGACACTCAACACCACCGCAGTAAGCACCGTAATGCCGTAAACCCAATCATAGGGCGTTAACATATTCACCTCGTTTTAATACCACAAGGAGACTTTTGTTTTTAAAGGTTTTCTTTTTTGCGACCATTCCCTTTTGTTGTTTTCAACTCATTAAGCGCATGCGCTATCTCTTTTGCTTCAGACTCTATGCTGTTTACCTTCCTAGTCATTTCCCCGAGTGGAACAGGAGATATGGGAATAAGAAGGTTCGGAACGTCTTTTACCTTCTGCGTCTCTGCACTTTCTTTCACACTCGCCTGTGGAGGTTGCCCGATTGCTCCGACAGAATTATGGGCAAGCTGTTTTCGCAAGCTCTTCGCAACAGATTTCAACGCGTTAACTTTATTGGTAAGCGCCACGTGTTCAGGAACTATCTTCGGCTCAAGCAACTCTTTAACTTCTAACTGTGACATAACCGGCCTACTAAGTTTATCGAGAGTGACTGAATCCTTCAAACTCTGCGCACTTGATTTAAGCGCATTAACTTTATTGGCAAGCGTAATGTTTTCAAGAACTATCTTCGGCTCAAGCAACTCTTTAACTTCTAACTGTGACATAACCGGCCTACTAAGTTTATCGAGACTAACTGCCTTCGCGAGATGATGGACCTGTCTGGAAATTACACGTGACTGCACGTGTACTTTGTTCAGCCTTTTCTTGAGCTCATCAGCAGGGGCAAGTGAGGGAACTTTGTTAGGAACAGGCTTTGCGTTTTTAATTCCTGCAAGGAAACGTACATGATGTTTACGCAGGAACTTCTTCAAACGTCTGTACGTTATGATTCCTAGGAAGACAAGCAAAACAAGCAAGAAAATTAGCAACAAAAATTTCCCGGTTAAAACTATTCCTTTATGCTCAGAAATCAGTTTAGAAATAGGTGAAATGACGCTGACGTTTTCCATGAACGCCCCATATTCCAGTCCAACACCAACTGTTTCGTTTTCCAGAACTGGTTTAAAACCACTCCCCCTTCTATCTTCTGTATCCGTTGGCTCAGTAGGCGCGGGCTGCTCCTGTAACGGCTGCTCAAACTCAGACACATTACCCCTTCCTTTAATCTCCTCTGCTGAACTTATTATGCCAGCCCCACCTATGCCTGCACCACCACCTCCACCACCAAGTGCTGCAGTGATTGTTGTGGTTTCTACTACTGACGCGTTCAACGATTGATTCGTCGCATTAAGATAAAACAACGTCGCATTATTAGTCGCAGTTCCCGCAGTGCTGGCAGTTACGGTGATGTTGACGATGAATGTTGTATTGGTGAGGTTTTCAAGGCTAAAGTTTTGATTACTGCTCCCACTCACCGGACTTGGTTGAGAACTAACGTACGTGACCTGCGAAGGATACGATTCAACCAGAGTAGTGTTTGTTGCAGTACTCTCGTTAACCACCACCGTGATTGCATACGTGAATGTATCACCTACAGTCACAGGATCAGCACTATCCGTTTTAGTTAACGACACATTAATTCCACTTTCAGTAGTCGAATACGTAGTAAACCTAGTGACGTTGAAAACAAGCCTTCCACTCGCATAACTCTGCTTGGAACATTGTACACTGCTGCAGTTTTCATACGTGCCATCATCCTCAAAATCCACAATAAACTGCGGATTAATCGAAGTGAGTCCATTAAAAATTATTTGCGCGGTCGTATTGATCATAGTAAGATTGGTGCTGTTTGAGAACGCGCTATTGTTTGTAATATTCAAACGCACTTGCGTGATGTTTTGCAGACCGGTTAATGTCCAGAGCGGAGTGCTGTTAATACTTCCATTTCCCGTCTGGAACGTCGTGTTGGAAAAGTTGTTCAACATCCCAACACCACTGTGAATCCATTCTTTCGTAAAGTTAAGTGTGGTGCCGTTGAAACGATTATCAGAACTCCTCAAAAGGGAGATTCCGTAACTGAGACTTGAGAGAGTGGTGACAAAGTTGTTGTTGAACGTGTTATTGTTCGCACTTGTTTGCAAACGTATTCCATGGTTGTTGTTCGTTCCATTTGTTGTAATAACGTTTCCTGTCAAGTTATTTCCAGAAACGGTAGAAGTAAGGTAAATACCGTAGTTAGTGTTGCTTGTTCCTTGCGTTTGAATCGTGTTGTTATTAAGAACGTTGTTGTTCGCAACTGCACCTACAACTATTCCATTGTTGTCGCTGGTTCCGCTCGTGCTCACCATGTTGCCCGTCACATTGTTCGACGAACTGGAAATATAGATTCCATTGTTATCGCTGGTTCCGCTCGTGCTCACTGTGTTATTATTCACGTTATTCGAATTCAACTGAAGAAGGATTCCGTAGTTGCTGTTGCTGGTTCCGTTCGTGCTCACCGTGTTATTGCTTACAACATTGTTCGAACCCGAATCAAAAATATTAATTCCGTAGTTGTCGCTGGTTCCGTTCGTACTCACTGTGTTATTGCTTACAACGTTGTTCGAGTTCAAAGTTTCAAGAACGATTCCGTAGTTGAAGTTGCTGTCTCCGTCAGTTTGAATAGTATTGTTGTGCAGGGTGTTGTTATAGGTTGAGGAAAAGAGGTAGATTCCATAGTTGAAACTGGTTCCATTAGTTCGTATCGTGTTGTTTGTAAGAGTGTTGTTAAACGAATTATTTTGGATAATGAGTCCATAGTTGTTTGTTGTTCCATTTGTCCTCACTGTATTGTTAAGAACCGTGCTCGTGTTGGTACTTGTGAAGTTAATTCCAACAGACCTTACGCTTGCAACATTCCCATCAATAAGAATACAGTTCTTAGCCGTTACACCCGTTCTATTCCCCGCAAGAACCGCATAATTACTGTCCGCACCCGCAGTATTCCACGTGATTGAATACCCGTTACAGTCCAGAGTGATGTTATCTGCACCAATATTTATACAACTTGCAGAACCACTCAAGTTTTGCACAAGCGTCGTATTCTGCGTAATCGTTGCAGGACACACCAAAGTAGAATTACTGATGTTCGTCTGCTCAGTCACTTGCACACTAAAGTTTGAACCAGAAACATTCTGATACGAAATATTCGCACTATTATTCAACAGTATGCCGTTAGCCAAATTCGGAGTAATATTCACAGTAATATTAACGCTAAACGCAGTACTAGTCATATTGCCAATCAACCAAGTATTATTACTCGTGTTTCCCGGAGAACTGTTGATGAACGTTGCTTCCGGAGGTAAAAAGTCCAGCAAAGTCACATTCACCGCCAAACCACCAGTCACATTCACAATAACACTATAATTAAGAATAGTTGTGTTTGAAATATTCAATGGATCGGGATTGTCAGTCTTCGTCAAACTAATATTAATCCCTTGCTCAGTCGTTGAGTAAGTGGTGAACTGAGAAACATTAAACACAAACACACCAGAAGAATAACTCTGATTCGTGCACTGTGAACTTGAGCAATACGCAAACACGCCATCGTCAGTTATGCTCACAATCGTCTGCGGAACTACAAACGTTATTCCGTTAAAAATGATTTGTGCAGTTGTGTTTAAGAAAGACAAATTACTACTATTAACATACGCACTATTATTAGTAATATTCGTCGCATTCTGAGTAACATTTTGCAAACCATTAATTGTGAACGTTCCGTTGAACCTGATGCTTCCGTTTCCTGTTTGTAAGGTGGTGTTTGTGAAATTATTGAGGTTTCCGCTGTTTTGGAAAATCCACTCAGTGGTGTTGAGAATGGTATTGTTAACATAATTATCGCTGCTGCTGTTCAAGAATATTCCATAACTATAACTTCCATTATTCGTTATCGTATTATTTTGCAACGTATTATTGTTCGATGACATTGTAAGGAACAACCCGTAATTATTACCAGTCCCATTAAGCCGCATCCAATTCCTGGTGAAATTATTACCCGTAGACGCACTCACCAACACTCCATAATTATTCCCACCACTACCCAAAGTCGTAATAGTGTTGTTATCAACACGATTAGTGTTTGCTGATGCTTGCAGGAAGACTCCGTAATTATCACTGGTTCCGTTAGTTTGGATAGTGTTATTATCTATTATGCTTCGTAAACTAGTAGAAATGATGACACCGTAATTGCTACCCCCCGTACCATTAGTTCTAATAGTGTTGTTGTACACCACATTAGTATTAGAAGATGATATAAAGATTCCCCAGTTACTATTTGTACCATCTGTCTGAAAGGTGTTTCGTGACAACGTATTACTTGCGGAAGTTATGTACGCTCCATAGTTGTCATTGGTGGTTCCAGCAATGGTGAAATTGTTGTTGTCGATAGTGTTACTGGACGAACTATCTCCGATCTGGATTCCATAATTTGTTGCGGTTCCGCTTGTTCGAACTACGTTCCTGGTAACAGTGCTGCTTGTAAGCGCGTCAAGACGTAATCCAATATTGTTATTTGTTGTTCCAGTGGCCGTTACTGTATTGTTACTAACCAAGTTGTTATTGTTAGTTTCAGTACTCAAATAAACTCCAATGTTGCTGCTAGTACCATATGTTCGGATTACGTTTCGGGTAATGTTGATGTTTGACCCTGTTAGTGTAAAAATTCCATAATTACCAGTTCCTGTTCCATTGGTGGTAATTGTGTTGTTGTCAATATTGTGGTTGTTTGAACTAAACAAGCCGACAACGTAGATTCCGTAATTAAGAGTTGTTCCATTAGTTCTAATATTGTTGTTCGTAATGTTTTGCGCGTGTGAAGTTTCGGACAAGTATATTCCGTAATTGTCACTTGACGAGCCATCAGTACTTATGCTATTGTTGTAGTATAAGTTGTCATTTGAATTTATTTGTGCCCAAATACCATAATTTGTGCTTGTTCCATTGGTGGTAATAGTATTGTTCGTTATGTTGTTATTTCTTGCAGTATACAATCGTATTCCTAAATTGAGACTGGCTGTTCCATTGGTCGCAATAGTATTGTTGTTAATCCGGTTGTTGTCCGAATACGTTCCGACTGTGTACAAAAACATTCCGAAATTGCTATCAGTGCCGTTAGTAGTAATATTGTTGTTGCTGACGTTATTATTTGACGAGCCATGGAAGTAAATCCCATAATTACTACCAGCTGAACCCCTTGCCCGCAACGTATTGTTTTCTATAGAATTATTATCAGAAGGCCGATAGTCACCACTAATAATCCAATGAAGATAAATCGCCATGTTATTGTCTGTCCCATTTGTAGTAATAGAATTGTTCGTTATGTTATTATTAGAAGACGCGGCCAGATAAATCCCAACATTACTCCCCCCAGTACCATTCGTGAATATCGTATTGTTTATTATCGTATTTCTGTTCGAACCACTGTGAAGACTTATTCCGTAGTTACTATTTGTCCCATTAGTCCTAATCGTGTTATTTTGAACCACACTATCGTTAGTACGAGTAAGATTGATTCCAACACCCAGCGATCCTGTGTTCACATTATCGAAGAGCACACAGTTCTTCACCGTAACATTCGTGACGTCTGCCACCAAAATTGCAGCGTCATTGTTTCCCCCATCAGTATTCCAAGTCATCGTGTATCCTGCACAATCCAACACAACGTTGCTTGCACCAACAGTCACACAATTCGCTGTTCCTGTGACATTCTGCGTTAACGTCGTATTGCTAGTAATCGTTCCAAGACAGTTTACAACAATGGTAACTTCGTTGCTAAGTACTGAGGCGCCATCCTGTCCCCCATCATTAGGCGTGACGTTAACGCTCCAACCGTCCCCCGTAACAAGCTCCTGGCTTACAAGAGTTTGAACATGCTTGCTCGCATTACCATCAAGATAAATCTGCCTCAGTTCATTTGCGGAAAGAGTACGATTAAAAATCATGAACTCATCAATGCTACCGTTAAAATATCTTCCAAAAACAGTATCTGCGCCAATCGTAAGATCTTGTCCATTCGTTGTAACGGTGACTGCCTTGCTCGTGACAAGCGATCCGTTATCATAAGTAAGTATGTGAGTTCCATTAAACGTGTACGCAACATATGACCATTGACCTACTACTAGCTGCGCCCCAGCGGTATTTCCCCCCGTAGTTGCCTGAGCACTCCAAATACCTGTTTCAGGAATAATTATCCCAAATTGTGCATTATCACCCGTGGTTGGTTTAAAAAGAAGATTTTGATAATCGGAAAACGAGTTGGGCTTCACAAACATTCCAATTGTAAAGCTGCTGGTAAGATTGATACTAATAGTGTTAGTGATGTTTATCATGTCATCTATTCCATCAAACGTATACGCCCCTCCAACTAGTCCAGACACGTTCCACACGGGAACCTTACCTGCAACCCCATTTCCTAATGTACCATTACTCTTAAACTGGCCATAATCAAGAATCGCGCCTGACACAGTGCTGGTCGTATTCGTCTCAAACGGCATGTTCAACACCGAAATACTCGTTCCATTCCTGCGCCAATCAGTAATGTTTTGCACAGGACCAAAGGAATCTGTTGCGTTAATGATGTAAACAGTAAGGTTTTCGCTAACTGTGTTATTTCCACTTGTACTATTCAGAATAACCTGCGCGATTGTTGGTAATAACGTTGAAACAATCACAACACTATTCGAAAGCACACTCGCGCCATCCTGTCCGCCATCATTAGGCGTGACGTTCACACTCCAAACATCACCAAGAACAACTTCCTGGCTTGCGAGCGTGCGAGAATGATTGCCCCCATTCCCATCACGATAGAGCTGGACTACCTCGTGATGCGTGAGCGAACGGTTGTAAACACGGAACTCATCAATCACTCCCGCACCAAACTCATCGCTAGGAAGGTCTCTGCTTCCCACCATCACCGTATCAACGTTGTTGATATCCGAGAACTCGTTAGTTGTAGCACTACCCACCGCGTAGCTAAGATTGTGGGGAACCCCATCAACAAAAATACTGTTATTGCCGTTTCCCGTAATAATAACAAAATGATGCCAGGCCAGATCTTTGTAATACGCGTTTCCATTAACGACTGCAACTTCTAGCCGACCCGTACCCCCTCTGCGGTGGAGGAACGAGACACTCTCATTAGTCCAAGACGCCGACGTATCTCCCAGAAAAAGGCTAGCAAAATCTGTAGTTGCGTCTTTGTCGTTGACACTGTAAATAGGAATATATGTTGTTGTAGTATCAATTGACTTATACCAAAACTCAATACTTCCCGCGTTGAGGCCTTCAATATACGACATCCCCGCCGTAAGGTTCAGCTGATCATCAGTTCCATCAAAGCGGTATGCCCCACCCACTTTTCCTTCAGCAAACGTTGCGTTTGACGCGCCCACTCCAAGGGTTGCTGCCAAGTTGAATTGACTATAGTCTTCTACTGCTCCCCCTGCAGTACTGATGTTTGTTTCAAAAGGCAGGTTCACTAGTGCAATACTCGTCCCATTCCTGCGCCAATCAGTAATGTTTTGAACAGTATTTCCATCCGAATCCGCAACGTTGACAAAAAATGCAGTAAGTTCTTGAGACACTGTTGCGTTATTTTGAGAAACAGCAGTATTATCAGAACTATTCAAAAGGGCTTGCCCGATAGTAGGCGCGACAAAAATTGTTCGTTCAACACTACTGTCACGAGATGACGCAGGAGCGGGTTCTGGCTCAGGAGTTGGTTCGGGTTCAGGAGGTGCATTCGCACTTTCTTCAATCGGCGGCTCACTTTCCGGAGCAATATACTCGGGATTTTCCTCAACAAGAACTGTTATTGGTTTGTAAACAGTGTTTTCACCATCTGAAACAATAACCGTCAGAACGTAGTTTTCTGCACTCGTAGGGGTGAATTTCACCACGTCCCCTTCAAGTGTCGCATCAGAAGTATCAAGCGCAAACGTAAGATTCGCTCCTTCAGGATCACTAAACCATTCCGAAAGATTGATTGACTGCTCTGTGCCTTGCTGCGCACTTATGTTTTGTTCTTGATAAACTGGAGGAATATTGGACTCTGCGGTTTGCAAACCCGAAGGACTTTGCCACGGTATTTTCCAGGAAAATAGAAAATAGGCAAAAAAAACGAGCAGTAACAGTACAATAACTACCTTGCTCCTCCCCTCTTTTCCCATATACAGGGCACAAACCAAAAACCCTTTAAAAAGATTTCGCCAAAATGACCACTCCAACACACGATACCCATTTAAATACCAGCCGCTTTGCACAAAAACATGAACATAGCGAATGCTGTTACCTCGCTGCGCATCCTCCTCGTTCCGTTCTTAGCCTACGCGGCAGCGACACGAAACGAAACTCTCTTTGTTGGCGCATTTGTTCTGGGCGGACTTACCGATGTCCTTGACGGATTCATCGCAAGAAGATTCAACCTGCACAGCCCATGGGGAAGCGCACTTGACACCATCGCGGATATGCTCTTCTACCCTGCCGGACTCCTCGCAGCAGTTTTTGTCCCAGCGCTCGCCCGCTACTGGCACATCATCATTTTCGTCATCCTCGCAATCGGGGTTGCTATGGCATTTGCAGCCATCAAAGGAAAATTCTCCACCACCCATCGCTGGCCCTCCAAGATGGCCGCGGCAGGAATGTTCTTCTTCATCATCTACACAGTCGCGGTCGAGTTCTCGCTCGTGTTCTTTTTCGTGGTGGCGGTCCTCGGGATTGCCTCGGCGCTTGACCGGTTCATCAGTTCGAGGCACACATGATTGAATTATTTTATTTGATGATTCCAGCGTACATCGCAAACATGGCACCGGTGTTCGCGCGGCGCATCAACTGGAACACGCCGCTTGATTTTGGAAAGACATTCCGCGGCAGACGCATCTTCGGCGACAACAAAACGTGGAGAGGGCTGATTGTTGGAACAATTGCAGGAACAGTTGTCGGGGTGGCTGCATCACAACTCTACTGGCCTGTTGCGGTTTCTCCTTTTCTCTGGAGTTTGCTTGCAAGTTTTGGAGCATTATGTGGAGACGCGACAAAAAGCTTTTTCAAACGACAATTTGGAATCTCAAGCGGGCAATCATGGACACCATTTGACCAAATCGATTATTCCATCGGAGCATTGCTACTTGGAAGCATTGTTTATTTCCCTGGCTGGATTAATGCAGCAATAATTATTTTAGCGAGCGCGATTGGCCACATTGCGGTGAATCATTTTGCGTACTACACAAAAATAAGGGGAGAGAAGTGGTAAAATGCAAATGTACCTGGGTTTAGAACAAATTTTTGATAAAATCTGCAAAGACTTTGGACTTCGTTCCACGGATGGGGAAAATGGGTTAAAGTGGGTCCAGCAAGACGCTTACCGTATGCTGTATTGTGATGGTACGTTAATGTACACAGACCGAACGTGCTCTTTTACTTTTGATGAATCAAGCCAACCTCCTGTTCTCGAGTATGATCTTTCTCGAAGATGTCTTATGAGTCAGCGAGAACTTTTGGAGTATACAAGAATAAAAATCGGAGACGAACTTAAAAGCAAATTGCTTGCGACCCCCCCCCCATTTGTTCCAGTAGTCATTCGTGAAAGAGGATTGTGTGACCTTAAAAGCGAAAACGCGCATGCAGAAGTAAGCTGTCCGGGCCTTGAAGAGGCTTACCGTTTTATTAAAATACACATTCAGTTTCCTTAACTTTCATTTCGTCCTGAGTGATAATATTTCTGAAGAACAACAATGCCGCGTTCTACATCTCGATGAATAACCAATGCTTCATACAACCCAATCACCAAACACAAGAGCTGGACCTGTTACAAACGGCATAAAACTAAAGCGTAATAATTTGTATTTAAGTATTACTATCAGTGTCCCCATTCAGTGTGGCCCCATTGAACTAACAGGTCGACACCTAAACGGTTGACTTCTAACGGCAAATCACACGCGCCCCAGCAAGAACCAAGCCAGGTGATAACTTTCGCATTGGTGCGCTTTTCTAACTCTTGCACAATTTCTCTCGCATTTGGTCTCAAACCTTCCGGTAATTGGATGCACACAATCTTCGCGTTTTCAGCTTTTATTTTCGCTTCGACTTTATCGAGCTCGAGGTCGTATGCCATAACTTGATTTTCAGATGGAGGGGTTATAAAGGTTTCTGCGCCAAAGTTTGAAAGGTTTGAACGTGGAGTTTAAGGAAATCGCCTTAGCAAGAGAGAAACTGGGCCGGATTGAAGTTCTGTGTTAGCACTACTTAATCTGCACCCTCTGAATTTGTTAAATAATTCGTCTGTCCAAGAAGATGCACTTGATCTTCTAAAAGAATGGGTTTATGGTCAGGCGCATCTATCCGTCCTTGAAATACTGCGACTGGACCGCTTTCAACATATTGTCCTCTTCCCAAATGTCTTGTTCCAAAAATTGGATAAGTATCAAATGGTGCTTTTCTCATTTTCTCAAGCAAAGCCGGAACTTCATCCTTGCCATGCATCAATCCCAAGTAACGGCGCACGTTATACGTAATCTCCGGACTATATCTGTTTAGTATTCCCGCAATATCTGCCTCTCTGTTACCTAATGGAAGCGCAAAAATATCGCCCTGCCGCACAAAAGCTCGGTCAAGTGCACGCGCAACCAACCTCATATGCTCGGGAACAAGAGCTTCATAAAAGACGGATTCATCTGGACATTTTGCAACTTCTCCTCCAATATCACCATTTAGCTCCACTAAGAAAGGAGCTTCATCTGTTCCACCAAACCAAACTCTGCCCTGTCTTCCTGGAACATCATCAGCACCCTGAAGATACAAGAATTGAATCCCTTCTTTTAAAGGAATGAAGACCATCTCGTCCCTTTGCAAATAAATTCTATCATTAGCACGCGAAGGCCTAATGGTGCTATCTCTCCATTCTAATTTTGCAGAACCTGCGGTTGTGGGCAAGTCATCACTCCAACCTAAAAGTTTAAGCATGAAAAATAGCAAGTTGTTTCTCTTAATAAGTTTATCGTCTAGAAAACCGGAAATCTTACGGAAATTGGTCAATTCCCGGAAATCTTTCAACTGGACACAAGACGGGAGCACGAAGGGCAATTATAAACGCGTAATTCTCAACTGAACTGATGAATGTTAAACTTGCAGAGCTCCTTGGAATGATGTGTGGAGACGGCTGCCTTTCAAAAACACAACAAGGAAAACATTTTGTTTATTGTTCTGGAAACAGGCTGAAAGATAAAGAGTATTTCGGCAACTATGTTCCTAACTTGTTCTTAACTGTTTTTGGAAAAACCGTTGTTGCGCATGAAAGAGAAACTCCAAAAATAATTTACATCAAGTTCAGCGACAAACAACTATTTTATGCACTTCACGAACTTGAACTGCCTATCGGAACAAAATACGAACAACTCAAAATACCGCAACTCGTTCTTGAAAAAGAAGAATACAAACTCGCGTTCATTAGAGGTCTATTTGATACGGATGGCTGCGTTGTTTTTAGCAAACAACACCGCGGCTTTCCCTATTACCCTCGCATCGAAATCACGAGCAAGAGTCATCGCTTTCTTCTTTCAGTTTTTAACGTCCTTCTCGAGCATGGCTTTTTTGGTTCTCTTTCCAACAAAGGGAAAAACTATTCACGGCTTGAACTTCCAGGATTCAAAAACATAGAACGCTGGCAATCGTTCATTGGCTCTTCAAATGAACGAAACCTCTCACAACTTGAACAAGCAAACAAAAGCTATTTAAACCCCCTGAAAAGTCCAAAGAATCTGCCCCCATAGCTCAGCCGGTAGAGCGTGTGAACATAAGTGTACGTGCACTTTGTCGCGAGGCTGTTATCTACTAACTGAGTTGTTGGATACCACAAGGTCGTCAGTTCGAGTCTGACTGGGGGCGTAATACATTGCGAACGAAGTTCTTTGAGAATTGATGCGGGAGTCAGCTTGAACTTGACAAGTGCGCAGCTTGGCCAAGTTCGAGTCTGACTGGAGACGTTTATTTTTTTAACGCAGAAGGCACATAGTGATCTATTGGTTTTCTTTTTTTGAACAATTCAATCCGATCATATTTTTTAATTTCGCGAATTGGGCAAGTATAAAGCTGACTTGTAAGATTCACAAGGCCCGTATCACAAACGTCTGTATGTTCTGCACGCGCACAAACAACAACTGTCTGCTGTGCTGCGCCAGAATCATATTTTCGGATAATTCCTAGAACATACACCTCAACAGTAGCTCCTGAAGAAGTCGTCACTTTCCCACGTTCAACGGCATAGGCATCTTTCCCAAAAGAGGGAACCTGTTGCATCACCGGAAGCGAATCTAAGTTTGTAATTATCAATGATCCCGCCGTGATTTGAACACGGGACCTTTCGATTATCAGTCGAATGCTCCACCAACTAAGCTACGGGATCGTACCTTGAGAGGGGAAGAGGACGCTTTTTAAAGGTTATGGTGCAAAGGCTTTTAATTGGATTGTTTCATAAATAGTACTAATGATTTCACAAAAAACTTCAGACCCCGTCGTGAACATCTCGCTAGATACTCTTGAAATGAATAAGCAAGCGCTGGTGTTTGTCAATGCCAAGCGAAGCGCTGAAAAAGTGGCAGAAGATATTGGGAAAAAGTCCCCGTTAAAAAGCGAGAAACTGAGCGAACTTTCTGACAAAATACGTGACGTGCTCTCGCGGCCGACAAAGCAATGTGAACGATTAGCGGGATGTGTCAAACATGGCATCGCGTTCCATCACGCAGGACTTGCCCCAAAACAAAAAGAACTTGTTGAGGAAGGGTTTCGCAGCGGAATTATCAAGATTATTGCGTGCACACCAACGCTTGCTGCTGGCCTTGACTTGCCCGCATTTCGCGCAATAATCAGAGATGTCAAACGTTACGGCAACTACGGAATGGTCCACATACTGGTTTTAGAATTTTTGCAGATGGCAGGACGAGCAGGAAGACCGCGCTATGACACGTACGGCGAGGCCATCGTAATCGTCTCGACAAACGGAGACAAAGAATACGTTATCGAGCACTACTTGAACGGAGAACCGGAAGAGATTTACAGCAAACTTGCTGTTGAACCAGTCTTGCGTATGTATTTGCTCTCGCTCATTGCCTCACGCATCATCCACTCACCAGAAAGCATCAGCGAATTCTTCGCGCAGACATTCTGGGCGCACCAGTACAAGGACGTTTCACGGATGGAAAAACAAATCACGCGCATGCTGGACTTACTAATCGAATGGGAGTTTTTGCAGCAGCTCAACGACACCTACCGCGCGACCGCCCTTGGAAAACGAGTGGCAGAACTGTATATCGACCCTTTGACCGCGCATCAATTCCTCGACGCGCTCAAACGGGCCGAAAGCATCAAACTCAAATCGATTTCGTTCTTACAGCTTGCAAGCAATACGCTTGAAATGCGCCCGCTTCTTCGCGTCAAGCAAAAAGAGTTTGAAGAAATCCAGGAGAAATACGCACTCATTGAAGCAAATCTGATGCAACATGAACCAAGCATGTTCGAGCCCGAATATGACGACTGGTTAAACAGCATCAAGACTGCACTTATGCTTGAAGAGTGGATTGAGGAAAAAGATGAAGAATGGATGCTTGAACATTATGACTCTCGCCCGGGAGAAGTCCGGGCTAAAATCGAAAACGCAGACTGGCTGCTTTATGCTGTGCATGAACTTGCGCGGTTGATGAACTACCTTCCGCTGCTCAAAGAGATTATGAAAGTTCGACTTCGATTACGCTATGGAGTAAAAGAGGAGCTCTTACCTCTCATTAAGCTTGAAGGAATCGGAAGAGTGCGAGCGCGCAAGATGCATAAAGCGGGAATCAAAGATTTGGGAGACATCAGGAAAACACCGATTGAGACGCTCAAACTAATACTTGGGGACGCGGTTGCAGTAAGCGTGAAAAGACAAGTGGGTTCAAACGAGCTTAGTTAGAAATTGTTAAGAAAAAGCAAGGCGGGGAAGAGGTAATCAAACCCCGCCAGGATTTTCAAGCGGTAATATATCAGTAGGAAGCCCTTTTTAAATCCATTATGAAGAGAGAGTATGGATTTGAAGTCCATCTCCTGCCGCAGCACCCTACCTTTACTCATCAGCTCCGGCAAAGCTTTATAAACCGCCCATTCTGGCATTCTCTTACTCTGCCCCGGTAGGCTAACTTGGATAGACTGCGAGGTTGCGGTCCTTGCGATTTGGGTTCAAATCCCAACCGGGGCGTTTTTATTTTAATGCATTCGTGGCTATTGGATAAACTTTGAGGTTCTAGTCATTGAGACAGGAGTTTGAATCACGCAGAGGCGTACGACCAAACATTAAAATAATCCGTGGCACAACCCTGCGTTATGCCTTCCACAATCTCAATCAACATATTACCCAAATTGGAAAAGCATGTTGAAGCAATCTCTGCACTCATAGACCGGGTTCTTATATTGCACCAAAAAAGAAAAAGTAACATTTTGACCGGAGGGGAGAAACAAACATTAAGCTATCTTATCGCTGAGGTGGCAGACACAATTGTTCTTCTCAAGGGCAGTACAAATGTAACCTCTCGAAACTGGAAATTCACTGATCTTGCCAAGCTCAAGAAAACTATCCGAGAAGAGTTTGCGGACGTGATAAAGTATGCAGGCAAGGAAAAGTTTAGCAATTATTTACAAGGTCTTGCCGTCACGCTTGTGCAAATCCGGCAGCTTGCCGAACAAAATAACCGTTCTGGTTTCTGGGAAAAATAGTTATCAACTTTTACGTGCAGCTACAAACGCATCCAACGCTGCAAGAAATGAATTACCCAATCGCCCCAAGGGGCGGGGTATCGGTTAGAATTCGGTGAGCTTTAGTTGGCTTGTGTCTCTTCCTTGGTCTTGGACGTATTTCTTGATTCGTTCAAGACCTCCGAACTCGCTCA
>Ga0209542_10008962_pt1 | contig 18505 bp, 21 predicted proteins | sample RifCSPhighO2_01_FD_184028 | JGI IMG/M metagenome (GOLD analysis project Ga0209542, IMG submission 184028) | Soil microbial communities from Rifle, Colorado - Rifle CSP2_plank highO2_0.1 (SPAdes) (version 2) | ecosystem: Environmental > Terrestrial > Deep subsurface > Rock core/Sediment ...
TATGTGCATTTTCATATGCACCCATACTAATCCTTGGTAACCATTTTCGTGAGGTTACGATACCTTCGCTGGTAACCTTTTTGGTGAGGCCATTCGCGTGGTTTGACAATATCGGCTTATCTGCTAATATATCCACACGCTCGTTGAGCGCTGTTTTTTATCCCCACACCTTCCTTGCCGTCGTTTTATATTCTGCCAGCTAAATCCACGAAGCGGACTTTAATGAGAATGTTTGAAATGATGGCGATGTTGTTTTATAAAAACAGAATAACGGCAAGGAAGGTGTGGGGATTTATGGAGATCTCGTTCAATCCACCTATCTCCTTCTCAATTTTTGCTTTTAGGGCAGAGTTTAGAAGGAAAAAGGTGTGATATTGAGCGAGATAATGAGTGGAGCGAGTATATCTCGCTCAACCCAGTGGAATAAGTTCGTCTTGCGAACTTCCTGCTTCGCAGGATTCCACCGGGTGCTCAAAAATTATATTCACTAACGTTCATTAATTTTTTGCATGGCCAAAACATCAGTTATTGCGCGAGCAAACAAGAAACCTAAATTTAGCAGTCGCACCGTGCGCCGCTGTTTTCGTTGCGGACGCAAACGCGGCTATATGCGGGATTTCAATCTTTGCCGCATTTGCTTCCGTGAATATGCCAACGAAGGGATGATTCCGGGGGTTAAGAAATCCTCATGGTAATGAGTTGCTTAGGCAATAAGTTACGCTACGCTTTAGTTTAATAAGTCTTAAAACTTTCCAACATATCACCTTACCACCTTTTAAACTTCTATGGATCCAATCGCAGACATGTTAGTTAATATTAAAAACGCCGCAACGGCGGGCAAGCCTTTCGCGCTTGTTCCTTATTCAAAGCTCAAACTTTCCATCGCAAATATTTTGGTGGGTGAAGGATATTTGAAATCTGTCACAAAACGCGGGAAAAAAGCTAAAAAATTCATAGAACTTGAAGTAACATACAACAACGACAAAAAACCAAAATTGAGCGGCGTATCACGCATCTCAAGGCCGTCAAAGAGAGTGTATTATGGCACGGGGGATGTAAGGCCCGTGCGAAACGGATATGGACTTCTTGTTCTTTCGACTCCCAAAGGGATCCTTACGGGGAAAGATGCACGCAAGGAACATGTCGGAGGCGAGGCATTGTTTAAAATTTGGTAATGGCTCCGCTCGCGGATTGAGTGTTTGAGATATCGAACATTCAATCCGCGATTTGCGGAACATTACCCAGCACCTATTTTGCTCCCAAAGCAACATATGCAGTGCGATTGTCAAATAGGCAAGCCCTTATGGGCGAAGCGTTGCGCCCCGAACGAGATGGGGCTATCCGCCCATCGCGCTTCGCGGTATACTATGGCGGCAAAATAGGTGCTGGGTGCTCAAGAAATCATATTCACTAACGTTCATTAATTTTTGGCATGTCACGAATCGGAAAACAAATCATTTCTATACCTGAAAAAACTGAAGTCATACAACATGATGGGGTTATTACCGTGAAAGGACCGCTTGGCGAACTTTCGCGCCCGTTCAACAATGAAATCGTTATTACTATTTCCGGAAAAGAGGTCACCCTCGCCCCAAAAGAAGGATTTACCACGGGAGCGGCGCTGTGGGGAACCTATGCCGCTCATATTAAAAATATGATCACAGGCGTTAATAAGAAATTTGAAAAGAAACTTATCGTTGAAGGGATCGGATATCGCGCGGAAGTTTCCGGTGATAAAGTCGTATTTAGTCTTGGTTTTTCACATAAAATAACCGTTTTAGTACCGAAAGGTATTTCTATAGCGATAGATAAAACTAATATCACTATTTCAGGCATTGATAAAGAACTTGTCGGATATTTTGCGGCATCAATTAGAGACCTCAAGAAGCCGGAGCCGTACAAAGGAAAAGGGATCCGCTATGAAAAAGAAGTTATCAGAAGGAAAGAAGGAAAGAAATCGGTGTAAAAAAGCTTCAGTAGCTTCCAGAGCTTCAAAAGCTTCCGAAGCTTAAGAAGCCAAAAGCTTAAAACCATGAAACCAACCAAAAACACAAAAATTGAGCATAGAAATAGAAGGCATAAAAAGATTCGAGCCAGAATCTCTGGCATTGCAACATTGCCGCGCCTTTCGGTATTTCGATCAAATCAATATATCTATGCCCAGCTTATTGATGACGAGAAAAGCAAAACACTTGTTTCCGCATCAGACCATACAGCGAAAGGAAAAACAAAAGTGGAACGTGCTAAAAATACCGGCATGAATCTTGCGCAGGAGGCGAAGAAGAAAAATATTGCGAAAATCGTTTTTGATCGCGGGGGATTTTCTTACGCAGGCCGAGTCAAGGCGCTTGCGGAAGGAGCTCGAGAAGGGGGGCTTGTGTTTTAAAAATAAAAATGTAAATATCAAAATGCAAAATTACAATGCAAAAGTTAAAAATAAAAGCACATATAGGGACAGTATTTTCCCGTTCTTTTTCATTTTGAACTTTGATTTTTAAACTTTAATTTTGAAACATGGATACTGAAAACAAAACAACCGATCCCGTAAAAGAAGTGCCTGTGGAAACCACAGAAGCTTCGCCGCAAGCGGTAGAAACACCCGTGAAAAAGGCAGAAAAGCCCCTTGTTCAAGGCACCAGAGACAACAGAGATGTAAAAAACTTCCGACAAGGGAACCGTCCGATGGGGAAAGGCGGTGGCGGAAGACGCGGCGGTGGCGGAAGATCCCCCCGTTTTTCTCATGAGCGCGCACGGCCGGAATTCGAACATAAGGTGATCAATGTGCGGCGAGTAACTCGCGTTGTTGCCGGAGGACGAAGATTCTCTTTCAGTGTTGCGCTTGTTGCGGGAGACCGCAAGGGGTCAGTCGGCGTTGGTATTGGAAAAGCCGGAGATACAGCGCTCGCGATCGAGAAAGCAATGCGAAGCGCGAAGAGAAACATGATCAAAGTTAAACTCACAAAAACCATGTCAATCCCGCACGACGTTAAGGCAAAGTTCTCAAGCGCGCGTATTTTAATGATGCCGGCTTCAGGACGCGGAATTGTTGCGGGAAGCTCCGTGCGTAACGTGCTCCACCTTGCGGGGATCAAAGATGTGACCGCGAAGATTTTTTCGGGGAGCAAGAATAAACTCAACATTGCTCGCGTTGCAGTGAAGGCATTAAGCACATTCGGAGAACCAAAGAAAAAAATAGTGGAGGTCAATAAAGCTTCAGTAGCTTCCCAAGCTTCAAAAGCTTCCGAAGTGGAAGAAGCTAAAAGCTAACTAATATGCAGATACACGAATTAAAACGAAATAAAAAAAGCAAGAAAAAGCGTCAAATTGGACGTGGCGGCAAGCGCGGAAAAACCTCTGGGCGCGGAACGAAGGGGCAGAACGCGCGCGCGGGAAGAAAGAAGCGCCCAGAACTTCGCGATATGATCAAGAAATTTCCTAAATTGCGAGGATACCGTTTTGCTCCCTTGAGCGAAACAGCAACCGTTATTTCTCTTGAGATCATCAATAAAGCATTTCCAAAGGGCGGAGATGTCACCCCGCAGACCTTGGCGGCAAAAGGTGTTATCTTAAAGGAGGGCGATACATATCCGCGCGTAAAAATTTTGAGCGATGGGGAGATCTCTTCCAAGATCGTCGTTTCAGGATGCGAAACATCTAAGGGCGCTTTGGAGAAAATAAAAAAAGCGGGAGGAACAGTAAGAGCTTCAGTAGCTTCCAGAGCTTCAAAAGCTTCCGAAGCTAAGAAGCTTCCGAAGCTAAAAGCTTAACATCATGGATTTCTTACAAAAAACAAAGCTCATCATACAAGATAGTATCCTTCGCAAAAGGATTTTATTTGTATTTTTTGCGCTGGTCATTTTTCGCTTTCTTGCGAACATTCCTATCCCTGCTGCAGGAGGTGCGCGCCTTGATGAACTCCTTGCGGGCAATCAGGCGCTCGGGTTTCTCAATGTTATTACCGGTGGCGGACTTTCTGCGGTTTCGATCGTGATGTTGGGCGTTGGTCCCTACATTACCGCTTCAATCATCATGCAACTTCTTACGATGATGTCTTCCAAACTCAAGGCCCTCTATCACGAGGAAGGAGAAGCAGGCAGGAAAAAATTCACACAATACTCGCGGCTTCTTGCGATACCGCTTGCCCTTGCGCAAGGGTTTGGCCTTTTGTTCTATCTTAAAAGTCAGGGAGTGATCGGAAGTCTTGCGGGGTTCGATCTTATCACGAACACTATTATTGTTGCCGCAGGCTCCATTCTTCTTATGTGGATTGGAGAGCTTATTTCAGAATTTGGCATTGGTAACGGCGTATCCCTCATCATTTTCGCAGGAATTGTTGCCGGTCTTCCTGCGACTACCGCCCAGCTTTTGTACACATTTGATGTGTCGCAACTGCCGGTGTACCTTGGCGGGATTTTAGCTGCTATTGCAATTGTTGCGGGGGTTGTTGTTGTGACGGAGGCGGAACGCCCTATTCCCATCACCTACGCAAAACGCGTGCGCGGGATGAAGATATACGGCGGCGTTTCAACGTACCTTCCTCTGCGTGTTAATCAAGCGGGTGTTATCCCGATTATTTTCGCGCTTTCGATACTCATTTTTCCGCAAGTCCTTCTTAATTTTCTTGGAGGAGTGGAGAATTCTATTGTTTCCGGGGCCGCAAAAGCCATCGGTGGGTTCCTTTCAAACACGTGGGTAAATTCAATATTCTACTTCATTCTTGTTTTTCTCTTTACGTATTTCTATACTGCCGTGACGTTTGACCCTGATTCTATTGCGACCAATCTCCAAAAGGGCGGTGCATTTATTCCGGGAGTTCGTCCGGGAGCCTCAACCTCGCTTCATATCAGCAAGATTTTGACTCGCATCACACTTGTTGGCGCGACATTTCTCGGCGTGATTGCTGTTTTGCCGCTTGCGATGCAATCCATAACCGGCATTACCGCGCTTGCGGTTGGCGGTACCGCCCTTCTCATTGTTGTTTCCGTCGTCCTTGACCTTATCAAGAAAATTGATGCGCAGATTTCTATGAGGGAGTATTAAAAAAGTAAAAATTTAAAAATCAAAAATCAAAATTCAGGTATTCGCCTGCGGCGAATACAATAATTTTACATTTTGATATTTACAGTTTACACTTATATTATGTCTCCTCAAACATTTATTTTCATCGGCAGATCGGGTTGCGGAAAGGGCACGCAAGCCGATCTTCTTCAAAAATATATTAAAACGCAGGACCCTGGTCGTGAGATTTTTTATTTGGAAACAGGCAGTCGTTTCAGAGATTTTATCAAGGGCGACAGCCTTTCAAGCAAACTTTCTCTTGATATTTCCCATCGCGGCGATCGCCAGCCGGATTTTTTGGCTGTCTGGATGTGGGCGCATCTTTTTGTGGAAAATCTTAAGGGCAACGAACACGTTATTATTGATGGAATGCCGCGCTCAATCAATGAAGCGAACGTGCTTGATTCCGCGATACGCTTTTATAATCGCGTGCCGGCGTACGTTGTGTATCTTAATGTATCGCGCAGTTGGGCTGAAGACCGACTTCAAAGCCGTGGACGGGCAGATGATCAACATAAAGACGGGATAAAAAGGCGATTGGATTGGTTTGAGACCGATGTTGTGCCTGCGGTTGAACATCTCCGCCAACACTCCGAATATCGTTTTTTTGATATCAACGGAGAGCAACCAATAGAAGAGATACACCAGGAAATCATCAAAAAAATAGAATTACAAAAATAGAATTTTTAATTTCCAATTCTCAATTTCCAATGAGGCAATTTGAAAATTAGAAATTGAGAATTGTAAATTGACCACCATGGGTATGTTCAAAACAAAAAAAGAAATCGAAATTATGCGGGAGTGCGGCAAACGCCTCGCAAGCGTTTTGGACGAGATTGAAAAAGCTATAACTCCCGGGAAAACTCCGGCACAACTTGATGAGTTTACGCAGAGACTCATCCTTGATCTGGGGGATGAGCCATCCTTCCTTCACTACTGGCCCGAAGGAGCGCTCAAGCCATATCCCGCGACACTCTGCGTATCAACCAACGATGAAGTTGTTCATGGTATTCCCGGAAAAAAGAAATTTAAGGAAGGTGATATCGTGAGCATTGACCTCGGCATCAAACACAAAGGATTCCATTCTGATTCGGCGCGCACAATTCCTGTGGGAAAAATTGATGATAATGCGCGCAAACTTATTGATGCGACTCGTGAAGCACTTGCGGCGGGAATCAAGGTTGCACGCGCGGGAAACCACATCGGTGATATTGGTTTTGCGGTTTCGGAAGTCATTAAGCGATATGGATTGAGTATTGTTGAAGAGTTGGGGGGACATGGTATTGGCACTGAAGTGCACGAAGAGCCCCATGTCCCTAATTTCGGCAAGCCCGGGAGTGGGATGGAGCTTAAAAAGGGAATGGTCCTTGCCCTTGAGCCGATCGTTAACGAAGGAGGTAAAAAGATCTATCTTACGGGAGACGGGTATACATTCAGAACAAAGGACGGAAAACGAAGCGCCCATTTTGAGCACACTATTCTTATTACCAAGGGAGACCCGGAAATATTTACTCTGCCTTCTTAATAATCTACAACTTTCTCGTTTTCAAGAACCTGCCCAAAAGCAGGGTTTTTATTTTGAGTATACTCATACCTACGTTATAATGATTTATATATGGAAACAACGCCCTCCATTGAAGTGCCCAAAAAATTAGGCCACCCTCAAGAAGAAATTGATTTTTTGCACAGAAAAATCGCATCTCGTGCGCATGAATTCAAAGAACATGGTGGAACTACTCCGCGCCACGAAGTTATTTCCCACGAAATCAAATCATATCAAGCTACTCCCTCGGAACAGATACTCGAAGAAAAATATCGCATCAATATGGATGAGATCAAGGGAATCGCGTGGGGGTTAAGTGCGGAACACGACAAAAAACTCGATTCATTGATTGAAATTCTCGGGAAAAAAGGGATCAAAAATGCGCTCTCGGTTTGCGAGGAGCTCGGGAGTCCTCATATCGAAGACGATTTCCATCGTTTTTTAGTGCAGTACATCGCGCGGGGCAGCGTTATTCTGGGACTTAAAGAAGGGACGCCCCTTTCGAAATCTCTTCATATGAAACTCTATGAAGTCACGCTTCCTCCAATCAATTCTGAAGGAGAAAAGCGTGCGTTTGGGGAGCTTGTTTCCGCAATGAGCCATTTTTATGCCGGAATGCTTTCTGTGGGAGGAAATTCCCGCGGGGATTTTGGAAATTATTTTGTGCTTGAAGTGAGCAATTCAAATGCAAGCGAAGAGGTTGTTTTTTATGCCGCAGTCCCCGAACTAAAAGCGGAACTGTTTGAGAAACAAATTCTCGCCGTATATCCTCATGCGCGTATTAAAGAGCACGAGGAAGACTATAACCCATTCAATGATCGGGGTGTTGCTGTCGCCTCGCACGCTATTTCCGCGCGCAATCCCGCTCTCACGATAAAAACATACAAAGAATTCGATCACGATCCCCTCCATGTCATTCTTAATGTATTTTCAAAAATTAAAAAAGACGGAGAAGGTGCAGCGATACAATTTGTAGTTTCTCCTTCCGGAACTATGTACAACCAGCGATATAAAATGGCACTTGAGAAAGTGAGGAAGGGAGTGTCGCTCAAGGAAGCGCTCCAGGGGACGGTGGCAGAGATCACCAAGGGATTTTTTGGTGTTGCCAAAGAAATAATTTCCGGTCCGTCCAAGAAAAACAATGATAAGAAAGAGGAACGTATCGACGAAACAGCAGTAAAACTTCTCGAACAAAAAATAGCTTCACAGATATTTGAAACAAATATCCGCATCATTGCTTCTGCGGAAACTCCGGTGCGTGCGGAAACGATTCTCTCCGACTTGGAATCGGCATTCAATCAGTTTGGAAAAACTGAGGGGAACAGTATTTCGTGGAAACGTATTAAGGGCGGAAAACTTGCACGCACGCTCTATGACTTCTCATTCCGCGCATTTTCGGAAGACGAAGCGATCCCCCTCAATGCCGACGAACTCACCACAATGTTTCATTTCCCGGTCGATGAAATAAAATCTTCGCACCTTAAGGAGGCGAAAGGAGCATCTGCCGCAATTCCAACAGGGGTACATTCCCAGGGCATCATTCTAGGTGTTAATAAATATCGTGGAGGAGAAACACCGGTTCATTTTGCCAGAGAAGATCGCATGAGACACTTTTATGCGATCGGGCAGACGGGGACCGGTAAAACAAATCTCCTCAAAAATATGATCATGCAGGATATTATGAACGGCGATGGGGTGTGTATGATCGACCCGCACGGGACCGATATCGCTGATATTTTAAGCATCATTCCGAAAGAACGCATTGACGATGTGATCTACTTTGATCCCGCGTACGTTGCGCGGCCGATGGGGCTTAATATGCTCGAATATGATACACGCTATCCGCAGCAGAAGACCTTTGTGGTTAATGAACTTTTCAGTATTTTTCAAAAACTCTATAAAGGATCCCCTGAATCTATGGGACCGATGTTCGAGCAATACTTTAGGAATTCAGCGATGCTTGTGGTCGAAGATCCCGCAACAGGCAATACATTGCTCGAAGTTTCCCGCGTTCTTTCAAGTCCGGCATTTCGTGAGCTGAAACTTGCGCGGTGTAAAAATCCTATTGTGGTGCAGTTTTGGCGTGAAATTGCTACAAAAGCAGGCGGGGAAGCGTCGCTTGCGAACATCGTTCCCTACATCACGAGCAAGTTCGATGTGTTTCTTGCGAATGACATCATGCGGCCGGTCATTGCGCAGGAAACATCGGCATTCAATTTCCGGCATATTATGGATGAGCGGAAAATTCTTCTCGTAAATCTTTCAAAAGGACGCTTGGGCGACATCAATTCGAACTTGATCGGCCTTATTCTCGTGGGGAAGATTCTCATGGCGGCGCTCTCACGCGTTGATTCTCTCGATGGGAATCTTCCGGATTTTTATCTGTACATCGATGAGTTCCAGAATGTTACTACCGATTCGATCGCAACGATTCTTTCCGAAGCGCGCAAATACCGTCTTTCTCTTAATGTTGTCCATCAATTCATTGCGCAACTCGATGAGAATATCAAGGATGCTGTGTTTGGCAACGTCGGTTCCATGGTCTCATTTCGTGTTGGCGCGGAAGACGCGAAAGCGCTGGAGCCCCAATTCGCGCCCGTATTTACAGCACACGACATTATGAATCTCGACAATTACAACGCCTACCTCCGTCTGTTATCAAACAATCAGCCAGTAAAGCCGTTCAATATCGAAACACTTCCTTTTAATCGAGGTGACTCAATGGTTGCTCAAAATGTTAAAGAACTTTCTTATCAGAAATATGGACGCGACCGCGCAGAGGTTGAGGGGGAAATTATGAAAAAGTATGCAAAATAGCCTCTCTGTGATAGAATTCGAAAATTAATTTGTTAAATCATTTATTACCATGCTCCACCCAAAAGAAGAAAAAACGTTTGTAATGATAAAACCAGATGGTGTGCGCAAGGGGATTGTCGGCGAAATCATTGCCCGATTTGAGAGGCGCGATCTTAAAATTATTGCGCTCGAAATGTTTCACCCAACGAGAGAGCAAATAAATGATCACTACCCAAAAGATGCCAAGTGGATCACACGTCTTGGCGAGAAGACGCTTGCAACATACGAAAAATACGGATATGACCCCATAAAAGAGTTGGGGACCGCCAAGGCAGAAGAAATTGGTCCGAAGGTTCGTGAATGGCTTGTTGAGTATATGACATCAGCTCCAATGATTCGTATGGTGGCGCAGGGTGTTCATGCGGTTGATATGGTTCGAAAGATAGCGGGTCATACGATGCCGTACATGGCCGATATGGGAACAATACGAGGAGACTTCTCCAACGATTCACCGGTGATTGCGAACAAAGAAAAACGTGCGGTCATGAATCTTATGCATGCATCAGAAACATCAGAGGAGGCACAACACGAGATAAAACATTGGTTTGGCAAAGAACCCAACCTTTTTGACTACAAACGTTTTGGTGTTGATGAATAGATTAAGTACTAAAGTCAGACCTTTCCCAAAAATCCCCTTGTGATATAACGCTAAATTTTCTCTTGCCAAAAATTTTAGCGGGTCTACAATTAAGACAGGGTTATTTGAAGTATTGTCTAGACTAAATAATTTTTTCAGGGAATCCTAATTGCACAATGCTTCGGTATTGTGTTGCGGATGCCCACCTAGCAAAAAACTAGGGAAATACTCTCAAATAGCCCTTTCTATGAACCCCTCCCCATTGTGCGGAGGGGTTTGTATTCAAACAAGAAATCCATATGAATCCCGTTAGAGATACAATAGTTAAATATTCTTATTCAGTCGTAAAAAATGAGAGAGGTAAAATATTTATGAAAAATGTAGAATAACTTACGGAAGCGCATAATTATCACACATGCAGTTTATTATCAAATTAACATCGACAGAAAGTAGCACCATTGAAACATCGTGGTGCGCTTCCTATCTCTAACGGGATGAACAAAAAATCATTTCCAACACCGCTTCTCATTTTTATTTTGATTATTTTAGTCTTCCAAGTCATCGCCAACTATTTTTATTGGTATTGGCGTATTTGGTGGTTTGATATGCCGATGCATTTTGCGGGGGGACTGTGGGTCGGGCTTTCTGTGCTTTGGTTCGTGTTTCTTTCGGGGAAATTCAAGGGAAACATACAACAGAACGCACTCTCTATATTTACTGTCGGCGTTTTTTCGGTACTAACGATAGCCATTTTATGGGAAGTTTTTGAATACATCGTTCAAATACTTTTTCCGCGGGGAACTCCGTATGACATACTTGATACTACAATCGATATTTTTTGGGGACTTACTGGCGGGGCCATCGCCTCTTTCTCTTTTTCGCGGAAACGTTATTTAGAAAAATAACGAACACGGTGAGTATATTTTTCTTAACCGAGCACTCAGTCTTAATATCCAAGATGGTGTGATGGAGCGAGAAATAGGTTTTATGTTATACTAAAGAAAAGATAACAACTGAGTGCTCGGTAATGATTCTAAAAACTCATTTCACTCGTTAAAAAATCAACCATGGAAAATCCCAACAACCCTAGAATATCATTTTATGGAGCCGTGCGTACCGTAACCGGCTCTAATTTTTTGCTTCAAAACAAATCAGGAACCGAAAAAATTCTTATAGATTGCGGATTTTTTCAGGAAGGGAAGTCTGGAGAACGCAAAAACCACGATCCATTTCCCTACACTCCATCTTCGATTCAAGCCCTCTTTGTGACGCATGCCCACATTGATCATCTGGGCAGAATCCCCAAGCTTGTTCGTGACGGATTTCGGGGAAAAATATATTCGACTGCGCCAACCAAAGAACTTGGTCACGTCATGCTTCTCGATAGCATGCGTGTGCTTCAAAAAAATGCGGAACAAAGCAAGACCGAAGCTCTCTATAATGAACATGACGTTCTAACCGCAATGGGCCTTTGGGAAGCAATTCCTTATCATAGCGAAGTTGTCGTCGGAGAAGAATTTCGTGCGGTGTTTAAGGATGCCGGTCATATACTCGGGTCTGCGATGGTGGAGTTTACGCATCAGGGTAAAAAAATTGTTTTCACCGGCGATCTCGGCAATTCCCCCGCGCCACTCTTACGCGATACGGAAACGATTACTGACGCGGATTATTTGATCATGGAAGCTGTGTATGGCGATCGCAATCACGAAGAGAAAAGCGAGCGGAAAAGCAAGCTTGAAGATGTGATTGAAGACACGATAAGCCGTGGAGGGGTTCTTATGATCCCGGCATTCTCCGTTGAGCGAACACAGGATCTTTTATTTGAACTTAACGAACTTGTTGAACACAACCGCATCCCGAAAGTTCCCGTTTTTCTCGACTCGCCGCTCGCCATAAAGGTTACGGAGATCTACAAGAGAAATGAAGAGTATTTTAATAAGGATACCACCCACGAAATACGCACAGGGGACGATATATTCAATTTCCCCATGCTCAAATTCACGCCCGACAGCAGAGATTCGATGGCGATCAAGGATGTGAAAAATCCAAAAATTATCATGGCGGGATCGGGAATGTCGAATGGCGGGAGAATTCTTCACCACGAAAGGAACTATCTTCCTGATCCCAAAAGCACCCTTCTCCTTGTCGGCTATCAAGCGGCAGGGACACTGGGACGCGCGCTTGAAGAGGGGGCAAAAGAAGTGACTATTAAAGGAGAGAAAATTCCGGTGCGCGCGCGGGTCGTGGTCATCGAAGGATATTCCGCGCATAAAGATGGGGATGCATTATTCAAATTTGTTGAAAATACGGCAGACTCGGTAAAAAAAGTTTTTCTCGTGCACGGAGAACCGAAATCGCTTCTCTTTTTTGCGCAGAAGCTTCGGGATTATCTTGGAGTGAATGCTGTCGTGCCGGAGGAGGGGGCACAGATAGAACTTGGATAAAATATTTTCTGGATTCGTTTTACAAAGCAATGTATACTAACCGCATTACATAAAAAGTATGGGAAACGAAAAACATCAGCATTTAAAATTAAAGATCTGCGTTTCGGGCGCCGCTGAAACAGGGCATTGCGGAGACGGGGCAATGGAGAAAGCGCAGGAGCTTGGAAGGCAGATCGTTCTGCAGGGGGCAATACTCGTGACGGGAGCGACCACGGGGTTTCCGTTCTGGTCAACAATGGGGGCAAAAGAAGGCGGAGGGGTCTCTGTCGGGCTTTCACCGGCATCTACCGAAAAGGAGCACGCCGAGATCTATGGGCTTCCCCTTGATTATCTCGACATGATCATCTACACGGGCTTCGGGTACTCCGGAAGAAACCTCTTGCTTACGCGTTCTTCAGATGCAGTTATTATCGGATGCGGGAGGGTTGGGACCATTAACGAATTTACTATTGCATACGAAGACGGCAAACCCGTTGGAATTCTCGAAGGGTCATGGGAGACCGATGAGGTGATCAGAAACATTCTCGAAAAAGGGCATAGAGGGAGTGATAATGTCGTGTTTGATAAAGATCCTAAAACACTTGTTGCGAAAGTCATTGAACTTATAAAAAATCAGAAGGTCAAAGATCAAGCATCTGTGAACGACAAGAGGGGGTAATATAAAAAAGCCGCCGGAATTGCAAGTGGGTATTTATTCCACTTTCCGACGGCAGGCTGGGCTTGTCCCTTGGGCAACTACTCTTTGTGAGAGCACATTCGTTCCCCTTCGGAACTACTATCTGTAAGAGAGCGGCCAAACTCCCTTACTGCCAAACCAAGGATAACAAATTCGCATACCAGAAGCAAGAAGTTTTTAAAAACCCTCCACATATGTGGAGGGTTTTTAAATTATTTTACTTCTTTTACTATCCGTTCAAATGTTTCAGGATGAAACTCGGCAAGTTGTGCGAGAATTTTTCTATCAAGCGCGATACCTTTCTTTTTAAGTGCGCCGATGAATGTGCTGTAAGAAAGTCCCAACGGACGAACTCCGGCATTGATCTTGATGTTCCAAAGTCTTCGAAAATCGTTTTTCTTCTCGCGGCGATGCGTGAACGCATATTTTCCCGCATGAACAATCGCCTCGCGCGCCTGGCGTTCTTTCGTGCTTCTTCCAAAGCGATATCCCTTAACCTGCTTAAGGACATTCCTTCTTCGTTTCAATGCATTTACTCCTCCTTTGACTCGTGGCATGGTAGTTTAATTAATGAAATTCTGTGCTAATTTGCTAAAAATCTGCTGATATCGGTATTTTTCATCACAAGCGTAATAGCGCGCTTTTTGTTAAGCTGCTTTACTCTGCGCTCTTTCGCGTTGAAATGGTTGCCCCCCGCTTTCCTTCGCAGGATCTTCCCATTCTTCGTTACTTTAAGCCGTTTTGAAAATGATTTGTTGGTTTTCATGATTGATTTTTAACCTGCCTGCCGGTAGGCAGGGGAGTGAAATGACTATAAAAATCATCACCCCGTGAAATAAAAATCCTTCGGATTTTTCCTTGCGTGGTGCGCAAGGATTTCACTGGGGTTTGAAATTACGTTCACCCTATTTTGTTATTTTTCTAAATTTCCGATTTTTGCTTGCCCCGTTACATTGGCTTCGTCTCCTCTTGTGGCGGATTTAATAGGGTGAATTTCACCCGGCTTTTCTACAGGCTTGCTTATTTTCCCTCCGCGCTCGATGGTCATCGTAAGACCTTTCATTCCTTTCTCCGGTCCGCTCGCGATTTTATATTCTTCCGTGATGAGATTTAAAATTCGCTCAATACGCTCTTTCTTGAAACTCATCTCCGCATACTTTGTTCTTCCGACAAGATAGAGGTCGATTTTGACCCGATGTCCTTCACGGAGCCATTTTGAAACATTTTTCGCCTTAAGCTCCAGATCGTGCTGCGACGTCCCGATTTTTATCTGCACCGTCTTTGTTTCCGTGATGTGGGACTTTGATTTGATCTCCTTTTGTTTCTTGTTCTGCTGATACTGGAATTTACCATAATCCATGATCTTCGCAACAGGGGGGACGGCATTGGGGGAGATTTCTATCAGGTCGAGTCCTCGTTTTAATGATTCCTCGATTGCCTCCTTAAACGAAAGAACGCCTACGTTCTCACAGTCATCGGTCACTACCCGAAGTTGCGGAGCACGTATTTGGTTATTTATGCGAATTCTTGGTATCAATTTCTTAAAATGAAATCCCGTACGAAAGTATCTTGTATTATACTACGTCAGTCTATTAAAATTTTAGTGCTGAATGAGGTGCTTTCGTAGGGGATGAAATCCGCTTAAGAACGCGGATTTGTCCCGTTAGAGATAGTCCGCCCTTAGCGGACGTGTATTAAATAACACCTGTAAACTTCTTATCACTTTCGTGACACTACAACTTCTCCATTCAGAGACAAACTGCATGATCTCTAACGGGATTTGTCTGGCTAGTATAGAGTAAAAGGATTAAAAAGTCAAAGTTCTACGCGCCGTGCTGTCGTCGCCATTCGTCCTCTCCTTTTCGGGCATTTTTTTGCCCTTCTTGTCCTGTAATTCCCATAGTACCTGCCATACGTTCTTTATTCTCCTGCTGCTCACTTACTACGAGCTCCTTAACCTTCTCAAGTATTTTTTCTTTTATTTCTTTGCTCGCGGTAAAATCTTCCAAAAACATTTGCGCAAAACCTATTCTTCCAGCCCCCTCCGTCCAACCTTCTTCCGTGTCACCATTTTCTACCTTTGCCGACATTATGAAATCAACGGTTCCCTTGACAATGTTCTCTTCATTTTCAAAAAGATTTTTATCCGATGATTCTTGTTGTGATGATTCAAACTTATTCATATTTTATTTCTTAATTACCCCAATTATCGCTTAGGGTAGAGGCAAAGTAAACCCCCACACCTATGGAGTCATTGCTTTTTATGTTCTGTGGACGTCTGATTTGAGAAATTAGACCAAGTGGTATATATAAAGTTTTGAAAATATTATTTTGAAAAAGCAGAACAATGACTCCATAGGTGTGGGGGTAAAGTTGGCACTAAGAAGAATTCCAGTTTGACTTCGCTTTCGTTTTCAAGTAGCGTTATCCAAAGAAACATTGGCTGGTCAATTACTGACTATGGGGGAGTTCAAACATGAAGGACGATATTTCGGTGTTTTGGCGCTGTAACAAAACAATCTTTGCCAGCGCACTCATATTTTCCATTGTTGTGTGCGCCGTGCTTTTTTCTTTGGATATTCCCATTCGCGCTTTGTTGATCGTGGGAGTTGCTCTGATGTGGTTTGTCGCGGTAACAACCTCTAAGTATCGGAACGGGGTGTTGCAAACAGATGACACTCATTCACCGAACGTGGAGCTTGAGATATGGCAGGACATTGAACCAACATGGGCGACAGATGCCGCAGTAGTGATCTCGGTTATCATTTTCTGTGGCACATTTTTTTGCGCCGTGTATTTCAAATACAAAACCATATTTCCAGTTGAATCCTTTGGATAATAATGTGCGAAGATATTTTTGAAACACCCACTCGAAAGAGAGGGTGTTTTGTTTTTTGGGGAATAAAAAAACCGACCGGAGACATTATCTTCCGGTCGGCGACTACGGTGCCTCGCTTATTAAAGGAGCATTAAATGTATAAACCAAAATGTGGCCTACGATTTTTCTCGTTACCAGGAATGCATTTTCTGTTAACTCTTCATGCCTCGTGTAGAGCAGAAGTTGGGAGCATCTATTTTTCCCTAATTGAAATTCGATCATTTCTGCCAAACAACGCTGATTTTCGAGTGTCAGACAAACAAAATGGCGAAAAAAACGATGAGCCTCAGTCGTCTCCAACCTAAAACCTAATTTGCTGAAGCCTATACTCTCGTCGATATATACTCTACATACTCCCATGTATGGCGCATTATATGTGAGCGTTTCGAGAGGAAGAACGATTTTATGCATAATTTCCTCCAATACTGAAAGTGGGGTGGAGCAAGATCAATCTAATCAGTGTTTAACAAAAAACTCTGGTGATTGCAAGGTGGGGGCTTTGAAGCTATATACAAAAAGGGGTGTGTTTGTTTAATTTTAAAAGTCCTTGTTTTTTCTCGAGATAAGCATAGACTTTTAAATATATGAAAAAACTACATTTTGTTATATTAATGATATGTTTTATTGTTCCTAGCGTTACACTCGCTACTTTCGGTCGTGATTTACAGTATGGATCAACCGGGGACGATGTTGCTGAACTACAGGAGTTCCTAACTGTTCAAGGAAACTATATGGGTCCCATCACGGGGAATTTCTACTCTCTTACCAGACAAGGTCTTATAAGTTTCCAAACAGTGAATAATATTTCACCGGCTGCGGGATACTTTGGACCAATAACACGAGCAAAAGTTAATTCAACCCTCGCAAGCCAAGAAACAGCCTCAAATGCTCAAGCAATTCAAGAAACTGGTGCCACAACCACTCCGTCTAAGAATGATACCACCACTGCGCTACAGGCACAGATTAATGCCCTACTGGTTCAATTACAGCAACTCAACGCTCAAGTACAAACACAAACGACAATCCAACAACAGACCCAAAGTACACTCCAAAAAACCCAGCAAAATGTTCAACAGATTCAGCAGAATACGACACTGGTGCCGTATGTTCCGCCACCGGCTCCGCAACCGCAATACCAATGGTCAACTAATATAACAAAATCACGAGTATCAAAACTTGCTGATGGAAACACGTATCTTGATGTTTCAATGACTCCAACTTATAAGGTTTCAAAAGATGGTGGAGGTTTTAATGATGGTAGAGAACCGATTATAATTACCATAGCTCCCAACGAAGGACTTGGAGACCCCAATGGTTTTATCTTGCAACCAGTTAGTAGATGGGTATCAGGACTTAGGTCGGAAATTGGTTTTAGTGCAATGAAAAATGGCATATATCATCTCACGTTCACAGCAGAGGGGAGTATTCATACGGAAGACGTAGTTGTCAATGAGTTGTAATTCTCTCAATGAATAATCAAGAGAAACATAAATACGCCTACGCTCTTACGAGCGTAGCTTCTACCGGGCTTTCTTTTGTAGAAAATTCTTTATCGCGAATAATGAATAACGTCACAGATTTGGCTTATATAAGGTCATTCTATATTTTGTTATCCTATAATTTTGAACTCATTCTAAAATCCAGGGTGGTAATGCTAAAAAGTTTTTCTGATAAACAAGCTATAAATGATGAATTAAGAAAATTAGGCCATGATATAACAAAAATAGGGGAAACCCTTGCTGCTGATTTGGAAAAACTGGGCGTAAGGGAAATAACCGAGAGTAGTAGTCAATATAAAGTCATAACTACCGATAACAAAGAAATTTATATAGAAAATTTTACGAAAATTAGATACGATTTTCTTGATGATGTGATGCGTAATGTTGATAATCAAGAGCACTTGCGGATAAAAGAATACGCCGAGACACTAGTTTCTATTTTAAGAAAGACGAAAGAGAAAAACGAAGAAATAAAAAATCAAAAATAGTATTTCACTACACTCACAAAATACAAAGTGTCCGCGACCCCGGCTCGTTCCGCCTACGGCGGATACTGCGCCCTTCGATTCCCCGAACAGGGCAGGGGAATCGGGGTCAAGTTTCTAAGCTCAATGTTCGTGCTGCGCACTCCATTTCACTAAGAACTTCCTCCCCGGGCTCACCGTTTCCACGCTTTGCGTGTACGGTTCCGCCTTTCGATTCTGGTTCATCGGTCACGAATCACTAAGTATTTTGTTTCTCTCTGTTCACAAAATACAAAGTGTTCGCGACCCCGGCTCGTTATCGCTTCGCGATATACTGCGCCCTTCGATTCCCCCACGCAAGTGAAGCAGTTCACCTGCTCATCTCCATTCAGACAAAAGAAAAGACCGGCATTAAGCCGGTCTTTTCTTTTGTTGTGGAGATGGGGGGAATCGAACCCCCTTGCAGGAAATAGTTTGCGATGAGTCTACATAGTGTAGTTAGTTTAGTTT
>Ga0209542_10008964_pt1 | contig 18505 bp, 18 predicted proteins | sample RifCSPhighO2_01_FD_184028 | JGI IMG/M metagenome (GOLD analysis project Ga0209542, IMG submission 184028) | Soil microbial communities from Rifle, Colorado - Rifle CSP2_plank highO2_0.1 (SPAdes) (version 2) | ecosystem: Environmental > Terrestrial > Deep subsurface > Rock core/Sediment ...
TTTCAAACCATTTATTATTTAAATTTTTCAAATCTTCTGCTTTAGACATACAGTTATTATATGATATTATATAATTATTATGAATAAACATTATATTTGTACAGGTGGTTGTAAGGCGGTTTCAGAAACTCCAGGAGTTTGCGGCGCCCTTGATTGTTCTGGTCGCGGACATGAATTTGTAGAGTGTAATTGCATTGACGGCAAACATTATGATTTCAAAGCCTGCGTTAATTGCAAAAAACTTTGCCAAGGTAATTGCGATATCGAAATTTTTAAACCAGAATTAAGCAACTAAAATGATTCTTAATTTAGTTTTGATCGGTCTTTTTACTGGCGCCATTACCGGAATTACCGGCGCATCGGGCGTTCTCATTATCGTACCTATTTTGGCAACGCTTACCGACTTGCCGCTTCATGTTATTCTTGGGACGAGTCTGCTCGTCGATGTCATTGCTTCCGCTTCGGTTTCTTTTACTTATTGGCGAAATAAGCATGTTGATCTAAAACGAGCGCTGTGGCTTTTAGTCGGTTCTTTATTCGGCGCACAAGTAGGTTCTTTTTTTGCTGTAAGTTTTTCAAAACTTTTTATACTTTTTGCGATTGCGGCCGGAATGCTTTTTTTTGGATTTAGTATGTGGCGTAGTGGCGTGACCAAAAAACCGCCGCGCTTCATTACTTTGGCGGAACATCATGCAAGCTATCTCCATTCGCCATTTGCTATGGTTATCCTAGGACTTTTAATCGGGCTTTCAACCGGAATTTTCGGTGCCGGTGGCGGACTCGCAATTTTCATAATTCTTTATTCATTTATGCGTTTGCCGATTAAAACCGCGGTTGGCACATCAACTTTTGTCATGCTCTTAACGGCACTTTCTGGTGTTATTGGCTATGTTGAATACTCTAATTTAGATTTGAAAAATGGTTTAATCATTGGTGTTGCCGCCGCTTTAGGTGGCGCTTTAAGTGCTGTCTTTGCTAATCGTATTAATGATGAAATACTTGCAAAATTAATTGGTGCTTTCTTTATATTTTTAGCGTTAGTTATGTTGTTTTTAAAGGTGATTGCTCCGATTTTAAGTTAAAGCAAGTTCAATAATATTTAAAAATCTGTTATATTTATTTATATGTCTATAAAATCTTTTTTCTTAAAACAAATGATGAAAATGAAAGGTGCGCCGCAAGAGCAAATCGATCAAGTTGTCGGTATGTTTGAAAAGGACCCGGAACTTTTCAAAAAGATTGCCGCAGAGGCGCAAGTGAAAATGAAAGAAGGGAAGGATCAGATGACAGCGATGATGGAAGTTTCGCAGAAGTATCAAAAAGAATTAAAAGATTTGATGTAGGACAAAATAAAGAAAATAAAAAAAGCAGTTTCTGAAATTAGAAACTGCTTTTCATTTTTTGATTCTTTAATCCGCTAATTTTGGCTCTTTCCAAAAAATCCAATTCGCAATTTTTCTTTGGAGTTTTTTAAATTCTTTTTTGGTTAATGTGTCTGTAATATTATTGAGGACCGATTTTGTGTTTAGTTCATTTTTTTTATAGTTCAAAATGAGCCAAAGGTCTTCGTTTTTTGTGCCGGGCGAATACATTAAAGATGCCGTTCTGTCATTACTTTCTGTATTGCCAACACCGCGGAGCGTTGCTTCTAAATAATTTGCACCAACGGTAATTTTATGTGAAAGGAGAATTCCTTCGCATAAATCTGCCACTAATTGGCGAAACATTTTTTCATTAGCGAATTTGGTCCTGCGGACAACTTCTTTTATGGATATTAGTTTGTATGACATAGCGTTTCCGAATTAAAAGGTTAAACATTTAAAGAATTAACGGAATTTTAATGAACTATTTACAACAAAATTATAGCATGAATTACTATAAAAAGTCAACTAGTAATTCCTCCCGAATTTTACCTTGACTTGTTAATGATTTTGTGATAAATTTTATTCGGATCAATTTTGTCTCACAATTTAAAAATTTTAAATCAATGGAAAAAACAATCACTTTGTCGAAAGGTCAGCCCCTGCATCAGATTTGTAAAGAAAATGTTGGCAAACCAACTTTACTTCGCAGGAAAGAAAATGATGGTGTTGAAGTGTCTCTGCAATGGTTTGGCGAATCAGAATCTTTTGATTTATCCGGAATGCAGTTTCATTTTCCGATAAATACTGAAATTGCAACTTTATTTTTTAAACCAGAAAAATTTGAAGTCATTATGATTGGACCAATCAAAAATTGGCCGAATAAAGAGGCGATACCGCATCTGGTGGAACAAGTGGGCGGTGAAGATGTAATAATTATTTACTTCATTTCTTCGGAAATTGGTGTTGATGGTGGAAATGGCCAAACGGTGCCAGCGGCCGGTATCCTGCCTTTGAGGATTATGTTGGCTGATGATAATTGCGGAATAATCAAGCCCAAAGAATTTTTTGATGACGCGGTAAGAACCAATGCGATTAAACAATTCCAAAGCAAGGAGTAAGACAAAAGAGAGTTTTTAAGGATATATTTTTTCAGTAGCCGTCTTCAAAAGGCGGCTTTTTTATATCAAAAAACCTGCCCGATAATTTATGGTGATTTATTTTTTTCGAAAATCTGCTAGTATTCTCTCTATGTCACTCTCAATCGGAATCGTCGGTCTGCCAAACGTAGGGAAAAGCACATTATTTAATGCGCTAACCAAAAAATATGTGCCGGCAGAAAATTATCCTTTTTGCACTATTGATCCGTCAGTTGGCGTGGTTGCTGTACCTGACCTACGCGTAGAAATACTTAGTAAATTTTCAAATTCTAAAAAAACTATTCCGGCCGCGATGGAATTCGTGGACATTGCCGGACTTGTTAAAGGCGCGGCCGAAGGGCAAGGCTTGGGCAATAAATTTCTAGCTAACATCCGCGAAACCGATGCGATTTTGGAAGTTGTTCGATTTTTTCCTTTAAAAAGTTCGGGCACAGAAATTATTCACGTTTATGGCGATATTGATCCAATGCGCGATATTGGCGTGATCAATCTCGAGCTTGTGCTCTCCGACATGGAGACAGTTACTAAACGGCTCGCTAATGTTCAAAAAGAAGTGAAGCGCGGCGATAAAGAAGCGATTGCCGAGGAGGCGGTTTTGAGAAAATTAGAAAAAATATTTGAAGAAGGGAAGATGGCAAGTCAGGCTAATTTAAGCCAAGAAGAAAAATTTAAAATAAAACAATTAAATCTGCTTTCTTTAAAACCAATTTTATATGCCTTCAACAGACGCGCTGGGGCGGAAAATTTTGATAAAGCTAATCCAGAAAAATTCAAGGAGCTTTTAAAATTTATCGAAGATTCCGGCGCCGGTTATGTTTTTATGGATGCCAAGATCGAAGACGAGCTGAAAGACTTTGAAGGTGAAGAAAAAGAAACATTTCGAAAGGAATTAGGCGCGGAAGATAGCGGAATTGATAATTTAATCAAAGAAGCTTACAGGCTTTTGGGGCTTATGAGTTATTTTACAACCGGTGAAGACGAGACTAGGGCTTGGACAATAAAAGAGGGTAGTACGGCACCAATTGCCGGCATGGCGATTCATACTGATTTTAAAGATAAGTTTATTCGAGCTGAAATTATAAATTGGAAAGAATTGATTGATGCTGGCTCGTATGCCAGTGCTCGGGCAAAAGGCTTCGTTCGTTTAGAGGGTAAGGAATACATTGTTAAAGACGGCGACGTGATTGAGTTTAAGATATAGCCTTATAAACTAAGGATTTTCTAAGTTATCCACAGGGATCATTTTTTCTAATTTTATATTTATACTATAATGTACTAGTACGCTAGTACATAACATGGAGAACAACAAAGCCAAAGAGGAATTTTTGAGCGCGTTGACTGAAGTCTCAAGAGATAAAAAGCTACTCAATAAATTCTTTAAATCAATTTTAAGCCCAAAGGAATACCAAGAGATCGCTTCTCGGTTGCAGATTTTTAAATTGACTTTACAAGATTATTCTCAAAGATATATAGCTAAAAAGTTAAAAGTGGGGCTAGCAACAGCTAGTCGTGGTGCTCGAGAAGCGAAAAAAGAAAATAAATTATTTAAGAAGATTTTTGTTTTTATTATTTTTGCATTTTTGTTTTTCCCCTTCCGATTTATCTTTGCCCAAGCCGAAGGTACTGGAAGTGTGATTATTAATGAAATTATGTATGATCTACCTGACGCTGACACAGGCCGCGAATGGATTGAAGTTAAAAATGTTGGCGAAAGCGATGTCGATTTTAGTCAATGGAAATTTTTTGAAAACGAAACGAATCATGGTTTATCAATTTTTCAAGGCAATAGTATTCTTATTGCTGGCGGCTTAGGTATTGTTGCTGATGACCCAGAAAAATTTTTAATTGATTGGTCAAATTTTGCGGGAACGATTTTTGATAGCAGTTTCTCTTTGTCGAATACTGGTGAAGTACTGGCTTTAAAAGATGAAAATTTAAATGTTGTTAATGAATTTAATTATAATTCTGATTTAGGTGCGAAAGGTGATGGAAATTCGCTTTATCGTTTATCTGATAATAATTTTCAAGCTAAGTCTCCAACCCCAGGAACAGAAATTATTATAGATTCTGAAGAAACAACAGAAGATATAACAGATGAAGAAGATATCGAAAACGCAGAAGATACAGAAAACACAGAAACAGAAGATATTATTGAAAATAGCGAACCGCCAAAAGTCTTTATAAACGAAATTAATTGGACCGGCGGAGCAGGTAATGCTTATGGCGAATGGATAGAGCTTTATTGTGACTGTGAAAACGAAGCTGATTTGGCAAATTGGGGAATTTACAATGGTGATGATAAATTAATTATTTCTTTAACTAAAAAAATTGAAGCAAAAGGTTATTATCTTATAGCCAGAACAACCGCAAGCCATCAAAATGAATTAGAAAATATTGCTGATGAGGTTGGTCAATTTGGCAGTGGCGGCTTATCAAATAGCGGTGAAATGCTTATTTTGAAAGATAGTCTCGGAAATATCATTCAAAGCTTTGATTTTAGAAACGGTTGGCCGGCTGGTGATAATGAAACAAAAGAAACGATGCAATGGGATGGCACAACTTGGTTTACAAGCTCGGGCACGCCCAAAGCGGAAAATATAAAAGTGGTAGGAGAGGCCGAAAATAACACAACAGAAAATAATACAATAAATAACAATACAAATACTAATAGTAGTAGTGGAGTTGGTGGCGGTGGTATCGTATCTATTCCAAACACTACTAATCTAGTTATAAAACCAATAAAAAAACCGGAAATTATTACTTCAAAGGAGATCAAAGTTTATTTGAATTTAAATGATTCTTCGCTTACTTTAGTAAACAAATCTAAAAAAGATCTTGATCTTTCTAATTTAAAATTGGAAAGCGATGGTAAAATATTTAGAATTCCAAAGAATACAATTTTACTCAAAGGTGGAGAAATAATTGCATCATTAAATATGTTTGGGTTTAATCAAAATACTGATCTGGTTTTAGTTGGGGCAGATGGAGAAGTAATTACCGATGCATCGTTTTTCAACTAAAAGTTATTTGTAATTTTAGTATTTTAATGCAATAATAGTTTTATTATAGCTAATTTATAACAATTATGTCACCAAAACTAAGTCCAAAATATTTCTTTCTTTCTTTAGGTGTTTTAGTCTCTCTCATTGCCTCGGTCGTTTCTTTCCTTAATCTTGTTTTTGAAACTTTAAACAAGAAGTTTCCGGATGTTTTAAACGCGAGTTACGAGTACGGTTATCATACTTATGACTTTGAAAATATCCGTTCGGCGCTAGCCGCTCTTATAATTGTTTTTCCTATTTTTCTTATTCTTTCCTATTTCTGGAAAAAAGAATCGAAAAAAGAGATGGGATCGATTGATGAGATTATCCGTAAATGGATGATGTATTTGGTTCTTTTCTTGTCGAGCGTCGTAATAATTGTCGACCTTGTCACGCTAGTTAAATATTTTATCGCTGGAGAAATAACCACTCGCTTTATTTTGAAAGTTTTCATTGCGCTCATTGTCGCCCTCTTGGTTGGCCTTTATTACATGTACGAACTTAAAGGCAAAGATAAAATAATGAAAGTATCAACCGGTCTTGCTTTTGGTACGGATGCCACTATTCTTGTTCTGTTAGCAATTATTTTTAGCTTTATAATTATGGGCAGTCCAGCCAAACAAAGATTGCTCCGACTAGACGATCGCCGCATTCAAGATCTTCAAAACGTTCAATGGCAAGTGATTAATTATTGGCAGCAAAAACAAAAATTACCAGAGTCTTTTAAAGACCTTAAAGATCCGCTTTCTGGGTTTTCTTTGCCAGTAGATCCGGAATTTGAGAAGGGAATTAATTATGAATATAGGAAAATTGAGAAATTGAAATTTGAACTTTGTGGCACTTTTTCATTACCGATTCCAAAAGGCTGGCGAGAATACGGCGGTGGTGATATAAGGCCACTGACTATGATGAAGGGGGAAGATGTAGCAATGATGTCTTATCCTTATCCGGGACCGGATGGTGTAAATGAATCTTGGGACCATGAAGCTGGACGGACTTGCTTTGAAAGAACTATTGATCCGGAACGCTATCCGCCTTTTGAGAAACTTAGATAGTTTTCCACAATAACTACTTGCGGGGGGGCAGTCATTTGAGATAATAAAGATACGAGCAGTCGAAGCTCGTAAATTAAGCTTAATTTATTGTTAATAATTAAATTATTTAAAACTTATTATGCCAGAGAATAAAATGAATTGGGGAACTTTAATCCTCGGTATTATCATTGGTGCAGTAGTCGTTGGTGTTGTTTGGTTTGCTTCGAAACCGGCGACAAGTGGGGCAGATGCTGAGATCGGTCAATGCATACAAAGCTATCTTGCAAGAGACAAAGGAACGGCACCAAATGTTTTTCGGGCACTCTATTGTTGTGGTATTCAGGAAGGGATTGTAGTACCACCGGGTGGCTATAATTGTGGCGGTGGCGGTGGTGATCCTGTTTAATAAAAATTATATCTATTTAATATGAAGTATTAAATCTGGTATTTTATTTCAAAAACCCGCCTCGGCGGGTTTTTGATTTTCAATAAATTGATGAAAGGCTATAAATTTGCTATTCTTTATTCATAAATGAAAGAATACAACCACCTAAAAATTGAAAAGAAATGGCAGAAGGAATGGGATAAAAAGAAGGTCTATAAAACCCTAGATTCTAAACAAGCAAAAAGTAAAAAACTAAAATCTTTCTACGTTTTAGACATGTTCCCCTATCCATCGGGCGCTGGGCTTCATGTCGGCCATCCCAGGGGTTATATAGGAAGCGATGTTTACGCTCGCATGAAGCGCATGCAGGGCTACAACGTGCTTCATCCTATGGGTTATGACGCTTTTGGTTTACCAGCTGAACAATATGCCATTGAACACAAAATTCATCCAAGGAAAGCAGTTGAAAAAAATGTTGCGACTTTTGAAAAGCAACTATCCATTATCGGGCTTTCTTATGACTGGTCTAGAAAAGTGAATACCACCGATCCGGAATATTACAAATGGACGCAGTGGATATTTTTAAAACTCTATAATCATTATTATGATGAAAAATTAAAAAAAGCGGAGCCGATTTCAGAGCTAATTAAAAAATTTGAAAAGGAAGACAAAAATTGGAAAAATTATTCAGAATTAGAAAAGCAAAATATTCTGATGAATTATCGATTGGCTTATGAGGGCGAGAGTGAAGTTAATTGGTGCCAAAAACTCGGCACAGTGCTTGCGAATGATGAAATTGTAGATGGGCCGGATGGCCATCCGGTATCGGAGCGTGGTAATTATCCAGTTGAAAAAATACGCATCAAGCAATGGTTTTTGAGAATTACCGCTTATGCTGATCGGTTGCTTGAAGGACTCGAAGAATTAAAGTGGTCGCCGCACTTGAAAGAAATACAGAAGAATTGGATTGGACAAAGCGAGGGAAGTGAAATTGATTTTAATATAAAAGATTCTGATGAAAAGATAAAAATTTTTACGACGCGCGCGGATACGCTTTTTGGCTGTACTTATATGGTGCTCTCGCCAGAGCATGACCTTGTGAAAAAATTAAAAATTGAAAACATCAAGGAAATTGAAGAATATATTAACAAAGCAAAACACAAAACAGCAGAAGAAAGAACGAATGCGGAGAAAGAAAAAACTGGTGTTGAATTGAAAGGTGTGAGAGCGATTAATCCGGTCAATGGGGAAGAAGTACCGGTTTGGATTTCTGATTATGTTTTGGCTGATTATGGCACGGGCGCGGTGATGGCGGTGCCGGCGCATGATGAAAGGGATTTTGAGTTTGCAAAGAAGTATGGATTGTCGATTAAACAAGTTGTTGCTATTTCTATTAAAGATAATCCTAACATAGATAAAAAAACAGAAGAAAGAGATGTGTCGGTTGCCGTGGTTAAAAACCCAAAAGATAATACTTATTTATGTCTTAAGTGGCATACAACCCCATGGCAGTCTTTTCCTACTGGTGGAATAGATGGTGATGATCCTATTATCGCCGCACAAAGAGAGACTTTAGAAGAAACAGGGTATAAGAATCTCAAATTTATTAAACAGTTTGCCGGTTCGATTTTTTCTGAATTTTATAGACCACACAAAGATTCCAATGTGAAAGCTCATTTTAAGTTTTTTCTTTTTGAATTAATAAACGAAGAACTTGATGAGATTAGTAAAAAGGAGAAAGACCAACATACTGCTGTTTGGATACCGGAAAAGGATGTAGAAAATTTTATTAATGTTGAAAATCAAAAAATTGCATGGAGGCAATTATTTAATCAAGAATCCTTTACTGGTCCAGGAATTATAATAAATTCTGGAAAATTTGAAGGTCTCACCTCAGAAGAAGCTAATAAAAAAATCACCGAATTTGTCGGCGGGAAAATCGTCACCAAATACAAAATGCGCGATGCGATCTTTGCCCGCCAACGCTATTGGGGCGAACCGATTCCGCTTTGGCGAAATGAAAAGGGAATTATTCATGAAGTAAAAAAACTCCCGCTTAAATTGCCAAACGTTAAATCCTATGAACCGACAGGTCGAGCTGAAGGGCCTTTAGCCGGAGTTAAATCATGGGCGGCCAAAGGTTTTGAGACCAACACAATGCCGGGCTGGGCGGGAAGTTCTTGGTATTTCCTCCGTTACATGGATCCAAAGAATAAAAAGGAATTAGTGTCACAAAAAGAGCTTGAGTATTGGAATGCTGTTGATACTTATGTTGGCGGAGTTGAGCATGCAACCGGACATTTATTATATGCGCGTTTTTGGCATAAATTTTTAAAAGACATCGCTGTAGTAAACACGGAAGAACCATTCAAAGAACTTCATAATCAAGGAATGATAATTGCTTCCGACGGCAGAAGAATGTCGAAGCGCTGGGGCAATGTAGTCAATCCAGACGATATTGTTAAAACTTATGGCGCCGACACGCTTCGTGTGTATGAAATGTTTATGGGACCATTTACGGATTCGATTGCGTGGTCAACTGAAAGTATTATTGGTTCTAGAAGATTTTTGGAGAAAGTCTGGCGTTTGGCGTCTAATATCGGACAAGGTTTGAGCTCATTAGAAAATAAAAAAATAATCCATAAAACCATAAAAAAAGTGACAGAAAGCATAAACAATTTTAGCTTCAACACTGCGATTTCGGCCATGATGATCTGTATCAATGAACTTGAAAAAAGCAATCAGGTCTCGACTGAAGATTTTAAATTATTTTTGAAAATTTTAGCGCCTTTTGCATCGCACATGACTGAAGAAATATGGGTTGCTTTAGGTGAAAAGAAATCAATTCACCTATCCGATTGGCCCGAATATGACCCAAAGCTTATAATTGATGAAACCATGACGATCGCTATTCAAGTTAATGGTCGCGTCCGAGATGAGGTAAAAGTCGCTTCTGATTTAAGTGAGGAAGAAATTAAAAAAATTTCTTTAGAAAGGGAAGCAATAAAAAAGTGGCTTGGCACTCCTGTTAAAAAAATTATTTATGTTAAAAATAAATTGGTTAATATTGTTAATTAATGGTCAAAAGAGTATTAAATTTTTTAAATAAAGGTCAAGACGGAATTAATCAAGCGGCGATACTCTTGGCGATTTTTGCGTTTTTAGCCCAGATTTTAGGCCTAATTCGCGATCGGGCGTTGGCTTCCATCATTGGCCCCGGGACAACGCTTGATGTTTATTACGCGGCCTTTAAAATACCGGATTTTATTTTTATTTCTGTCGCTTCGCTTTCATCGGTAATGGTCTTACTGCCTTTTTTAGCTGACAAAATTAATGCTAAAGAAGAAGCTAATCGTTTTTTTAATAATATTTTTTCAGTTTTTTCAGGATTACTTATTTTAACTTCTATTATTACGTTTTTTATTATGCCGGTTTTAGTGAAATTAATTGTGCCTGGTTTTGATAGCGAGGCGCAAAAAATGACTTTAGATTTAAGCCGAATAATGCTTCTATCTCCGATTTTTCTCGGGCTCTCGACAATGTTCGGCTCGATAACGCAACTTTTTAAAAAGTTTTTTGTTTATTCGCTCTCACCGGTATTTTATAATTTCGGAATTTTGCTCGGTGTTGTTTGGTTTTATAAAATGCTTGGGATAAACGGGCTTGCGATTGGCGTTATTTTGGGCGCCTTGCTTCATTTTGCAATTCAAATACCAATTATTTATAAATTAAATTTCCGACCAAGGATTACTTTTGATATAAATTGGCTGGAGATAAAGCAGGTTGTCATGATTTCATTGCCTCGAACTTTAGGACTCGCTTTAAACAGCATTACCCTTATTATTCTTTTGGCTTTTGCATCAAAAATGAGCGCTGGCTCGATCTCTATTTTTAACCTCGCGCTAAATTTGAAAACTGTCCCGTTAACTTTAATTGGAATTTCTTATTCAACGGCCGCTTTCCCAACGCTGACTATTTTGATTAACGAAAAAGAAAAATTTTTCCATGAACTTTCTTTGGCCGGTCGGCAGATTATTTTTTGGTCATTGCCGGCTTTAGTTTTATTTATCATACTGCGCGCGCAAATTGTTCGCGTTATTTTAGGCGCTGGTCTTTTTAGTTGGGATGATACCAGACTGACAGCCGCGGCTTTGGCGCTTTTTGCGCTTTCGATAACGGCCCACAGCTTAGTTTTGCTCTTTACTCGCGCTTTTTATGCTGGGCAACGAACTTTTCGCCCATTTTTAATTAATCTGATTTCAGCGTTTATAACGGTTGTTTTTGCTTTTGCTTTTGTAAAATTGCTCAAAAATAGTGAAGTCATAATTTTTATTAAAGCTCTTTTGAGAGTCGGTGACCTGTCTAATACTTTGATTTTGACATTACCACTGGCTTATTCAATTGGAACGATTATAAATTGTCTTTTACTTTGGTTATTTCTTAAACGCGATTTCAATGTGCCCGGGCTTGGCCTATTTCGAACTTTTTCGCAAAGTGCCGTGGCGGCTTTCATTGCCGGCGTTGTTGCATATTTATTTTTGGTAATTTTTGGCAAGATTTTCAATTTAAATACGCTGGCAGGCATTTTTGCTCAAGGATTTTTTGCCGGTATTCTGGCTATTTTAGCTGGCGTGTCAATGCTTTTCTTTTTAGGCAACCAAGAACTGAAAAATATTATCACTATTTTAAAAACTAAGTTCTGGAAAACTAAAGTTGTGATCTCTGAATAATTTTTATATTATATATAGTGTGGTTTTATTAACATAATTAATGAGCTTTAATATTTATATGCGTAAAAAATTTTTAATTGTTTTTTTAATGGGCTTTATTCTGTTTAGTTTGGCAGGAACAGTTTCCGCAGTCGATTCTGTAGACTTAGGCATTACTGATGCTGGCGTATTGCCAACAAGCCGATTTTATTTCTTAAAGGAATGGGGTCGCGGTCTTGAAAGAATATTTACTTTTAATTCTATAAAAAAAGCTGAACTTGAATTGAAAATTGCCAATGAAAAAGCAGCTGAAGCTTTAGAGGTAGAAAAATTGAAACCGGCAGATTCACAAGCGATTACTAAGGCAGTTGAAAATTATGTGTCAGTTCACGAAAATCTTAAATTGCGTTTTGAATCACTGAAAGAAAGTTCTGAAAATCCAAACGTAGAAAAACTTTTAAATAAATTTGATGACCTTATCGAGAAGCATAAAACTTTATTTAAAGAAATTGAAGAAAAACATGACGCTGAAGAATTTAAGGAAGAATTTGATATTTTAGATCAGTCGTTTGATGATTTTGACGATCTTGATGATATTGATATTGAAGATCTCGATGAGCTTGAGGATGTTGAAGACATCGATGATCTTAGCGATTTAGAAGACCTGGATGATTTAGATGATATTGAAAAGATTGACGAGCTCGATAATGATTCAAACCAATCGAGAGGTGATGACAGAATAAATTGTGGCGCTTTGCCTCAAATTCCTGCGCCACCGATTGGCTGCCGCTATGATGGGCCTAAATGTATTGAAAGCAAGTGGCAAGTAAAACTTGTTTGCACAGAAAGACCATCTGGTGATTCAGAATAAATAATGGTTGATTATTTCGGATATGTAATTAAATAACTCGCAATTGCGGCGCTTGTCTCGCCGCGCATCGTCAGTGGCCCTAAATTTATAATTTTAAAACCTTCTCCCTGAAATAACAAAAGTTCCTCGTCATCAAAGCCGCCTTCCGGGCCGATAAATCCGGCAATCTCTTTAATTCCATCTTTTATTTCAATTTGCTTGCCGCGCAGATCAAAGACAATAACATGTTCGAGTTTTTGCGCTTCAATAATGGCATCTTTCAAAGGTATAATTTCATTAATTTTTGGGATAATGCCACGGCCAGATTGTTCGGCAGCTTCTTTAGTAATTTTTAGAAGTCGTTCGTGGCTTAAATTGGTTTTAACTGTTCTTGTCGCAATGATTGGCGTGATTGAAGAAATCCCGATTTCGGTTGCTTTTTCCACAACCCATTCAAAATTTTCTTTTTTAAGTACGGAACAAAAAAGGTGGCTTTTGACTTTCGGTTCATTTTTATTTTGCATTACTTCGCCAAGAGAAAGATTAATTTTATTTTTCTCAAAACTTTCAATTCTCGCAATAGTTTCTAATTCTTCTCCGTTGCCTAAGATGAAAAACTCGCCAACTTTTAGTTTGAGAACATTTCTAATTTGGTGAACAAGGTCTTTTTGATCAAGTCCAATGTGCTTTTTATTCAAATCAATTGATGTTATAAAACGGTGCAATTTCATGATATTTATTGTAATATAATTTACAATGTTAGGGAATATAAGAAACTTCGGTATTATCGCTCATATTGACCACGGCAAGTCCACACTGGCTGATCGGCTGCTTGAAGTTACCAAAACCATTGAAAAACGCAAAATGAAGGATCAGGTGCTTGATCAAATGGAGCTTGAAAGAGAGCGAGGAATAACGATAAAAATGCAGCCGGTCAGAATGGAATACAAAAATCATATTTTAAATTTAATTGATACACCCGGCCATATTGATTTCTCCTACGAAGTTTCTCGAGCCATTGCGGCCGTTGAGGGCGCGATTCTTTTAGTTGACGCGACTCAAGGCGTTCAAGCGCAAACGCTGACAGTTTTAAATTGGGCGCAAGAAGCCAATCTTGTGATTTTGCCAGTTATTTCAAAAATAGATTCGCCACTTGCTAATGTTTTTGACGTCAGAGAAGAAATTGTAAAACTTTTAAATTGCAAACCGGAAGAAGTTTTAGAAGTTTCTGGTAGGACTGGCGCCGGCGTTCCTCTTCTTGTAGAGAAAATTATAGAAAGAATTCCGCCACCGAAAGGCGAGTTAACTGAAAGTGATTCGCGCTCTTTAGTTTTCGATTTTGAATATTCCGAACATCGCGGCGTGATTGTCTATATTAGAGTTACCGATGGCACGATTAGAAAAGGCGATAAATTAATTTTCAGAGCGTCAAACGAAAAATTCACAGCGCTTGAGACTGGAGTTTTTAAGCCGGGCAAATTAGAAGTTGAGTATTTAAAGACAGGTGAGATTGGTTATGTTGTTACTGGCATTAAAAATACCGGATTTGCCTTGATTGGCGATACGATTAGCCGGGAGGGTAGTCGCATGCCGCCACTCTCTGGTTACGGCACACCTCGCCCGGTTGTTTGGGCTTCTGTTTACCCAGAGAGCCAAGATGATTTTCCAATTCTTAAAATGGCGCTCGGCCGGCTTCACTTGACCGACCCTGCTTTTACTTTTGAAGAAGAGACTTCCGGGCTTATTGGCCGCGGTTTTCGGACTGGTTTTCTTGGCATGCTTCATTTGGAAATTATTTCTGAAAGATTAAAAAGAGAATTTAATTTAAGTCTTATTATCACCACACCCTCGATTGCTTATGAAGTCACCGATAAAAATGACAAAACTTCTATCATTTACACGCCGGCCGCTTTTCCGGCAGAAGGCTTGATTAAGGAAATTAAAGAGCCTTGGGTGAAATTAAAAATTATAGTGCCGCGTCAATATTTGGATAATCTCTGGGAACTGCTTTATGACCACGAAGCTGTCGTTGGCGAGACTGAAAATTGGAGTGGCGATAGAATGGCAATCAATCTTGAAATGCCGCTTCGCGAATTAATGAGAAATTTCTTCGATGATTTGAAAAGCGTTTCTTCCGGTTACGCGTCACTCTCTTATGAAATTATCGATTCGCGGCTCGCCGATGTTGCTCGGCTTGATTTGTTTGTTGCCGAAGAGCTAATGCCGGCTTTTTCGAAAATAATTTCTCGCAGAAGAATTGAAGATGAAGCGAAAAAATCAGTGGAGAAACTATATGACATATTGCCTCGGCAATGGTTTTCTGTAAAAATCCAAGCTCATGGCCTTGGTCGGATTATTTCTTCAAGAACACTGCCGGCACTTAAAAAAGACGTTACCGGCTACCTTTATGGTGGCGACAGAACGCGCAAAATGAAGCTCTGGCAAAAGCAGAAAAAAGGCAAGAAGAAAATGCAAGCCTTAGGCAAGGTAAATATCCCGCAAGATGTGTTTATTGCGATGATGAAAAAGTAAGTTCTATTGAAAAATAGGGGTGTAGAGCAAGATCATGCTGACAACGACTAGGATTGATATAACAATCCAAATAGCTCGCATTCTTTTTTGATTTTTCTTTCCAAATATCATGATGAGAATCATAGCTTATTTCTAAATTTTTGTTAAGATTATAATATGCTCGGGCTCAAAAGAAACAAGGAAAGAGTTTTCTATTCGTGGTTTTTTGCGTTAATTCTCCTTTTCTTTACGGTTGTCATTGTAATTGGTCTGCCAAGTTTGGTTAAAAAGAAACAAGAATCGAAACAAAATAAAAGGATTGCTGCGGAAGAATTAAAACGAATCAAAGAGCGAATGGAAAATATTGGGGAAAAACAAGATAAACTTTTGACAGAAATCGGTCAAGAAGAATTGATCAGAGAAAAATTTTCTTTTAAAAAACCGGGTGAAGGGGAAGTGATAATTGTGGAAGATAAAAATCAGCCCGCTAATGCTATTGGATCAGAATCAGGTTTTTGGAAGTTTTTGAAAGGTTTATTTAGATAAGTTTATGATGCGCGTAGGGAGAATCGAACTCCCGTCTCTTGCTTGGGAAGCAAGCATTCTACCACTAAACCATACGCGCTTTTATTTATGGACCTGGGGGGAATCGGACCCCCGACTCGTCCATGCCATGGACGCGTGTTACCACTATACTACAGGCCCTTCTTTTAATTTTATAGTATAATATTCTACATGATTTTACCAGAGAATATTCCCGATATTAATCAAATAATTTTATTTCTAAATAATAAAATATTTTTAGGCGGAATAATTCTTATTGCGATTGTGTTTAGCATTGTTATTGCTTTAATTCTTTTATATCACTGGGGAAAATACAGGGCAAGAGGCGCGGTTCGTCTTGAAGAAGGGGAAGAGATTGTCAAAATTTTCAGAAAGCATTGGTTTTCTTTTTTGATTGATTTTGTGTTTTTAATCGCGCTTGCCTTTATTCCCTTGTTAATTTCTTTTCTACCAAAAGAATGGCTCGTTTGGCTCGAACAAGTAAAAGGCCTTTTAGATATTTTGTATATCGTTTGGCTTGATTTTATTTTCTTCGCGATTCTTATTGTCGGCACCAATTATTTTCTTGATACTTGGATTTTGACAAATAAAAGAATTATTGATGTTGAACAGAAAAGTTTATTTCGACGCGATATTGCTGAACTCCGGCTTGAAAATATTCAAGACATAAAAATGGAAGTTTTAGGTTTTATTAATTCTTTGCTTGGTATTGGCAATGAATTAATAAAATCAGCCGGCGCGACAAGGGAATTCGTGATTAGAAATGTTGCGAGACCGGAAGATGTTAGGAATACTATAAGTGATATTCAGCGTAAAAAGATGGAAGAGGTTAAGAAAGTGGAAGTGGTTGGATGACCCCATCGGGATTTGAACCCGAGTTCCAAGCTTGAGAAGCTTGTGTCCTAGACCAGGCTAGACGATAGGGCCAAATTGAAATTGTGTTATAATGTTAGCATGCCTGCTAATTTAATTAAAGTATTTCTGCCCGCTATTATTGCCTTTTTAATTGGTATTTTTGCAACACCTTTTTTCACATATTTTTTCTACAAATACAAACTTTGGAAAAAAACATCTCGTAAAGAAGATACTGATCTGCCGGCTAGTGAAGAAATTTCAGAGAATTATAAAAAACTTCATAATGCTGAAGAAGAAGTCAAAACTCCAAGACCCGGCGGAATAATTTTTTGGTTTTCAGTATTAGCAACTACCTTAATCATTTATCTAATTTCTAAAATATTTCCTCATATCATTACTATCAAACTTGATTTCTTGTCACGCAGTCAAACTTGGCTGCCGATTTTTGCATTATTTACTGGCGCGTTCATTGGCTTGGCTGATGATCTTTTAACTATCTATATCAAAAAAGGAATATTTAGAAATGGTTTTCCACGACGCTTGATGGTTGTTATTGTTTCCGTTGTTGGTTTAATTGCGGGACTTTGGTTTTATAATAAATTAGGTGTCTCAAGTATTCATATTCCTTTCAATGGTGATTGGGATCTTTCTTTCTGGATCGTGCCTTTATTTATTTTAGTTTTTCTTGGGACTTTTTCTTCCGGCGTGATCGATGGCATTGATGGGCTAGCTGGCGGTGTTATGGCAACTACTTTCGCCGCTTTTGGCGCCATTGCTTATTTTCAAAACCAGCTCGACCTGGCCGCATTCTGCGCCGCTATTTTAGGCGCGCTTTTAGTTTTTCTTTGGTTTAACATTCCGCCGGCGAGATTTTATCTAGGCGAGACCGGTATGATGGCGCTTGTTTTTTCACTGCCAATTGTTGCTTTTATGACGGATCAAGTGCTTCTTTTGCCTGTTATCGGCATCATGCTCGTCGTTACGAGCTTGTCGTCTTTTATCCAAATTATTTCTAAAAAATATTTTAAGAAAAAAGTTTTTCGAGTTGCACCGTTTCATCATCATCTGGAATCGCTTGGTTGGTCGCGCCCGAAGATTACAATGAGGTATTGGATTATTTCAGTCGTCTTTGCGATATTAGGAGTAATTATTGCATTTGTATCATAGGCATTTATATCATGAAAAAAGCTTTTGTTTTAATTGGTGCGCCGGGAAGTGGGAAGGGAACTCAAGCCGAGGTTTTAGCGAAGCGTTTTAAAGTCGTTCATTTTGAAACTTCAAAAATTCTGGAGCGTAAATTGAAAAAGCCAAAAACAAAAGAATTAAAAGAAGCAAAAAAATTATATGATACAGGGAAGCTTGTTACGCCGACAATAGTTGCCAAAGTTGTTTTAGAAGAAATTAGAAATCTTTGCCGAAAAGGGCTCGGCGTTGTTTTTTCCGGTTCACCGCGAATGCTTGCTGAAGCGAAAATTGATATACCGATTTTAGAACAATGTTTTGGTAAAAAAAATATTTTTGTTTTTTATATTAAGCTGACAAAAAGAGAATCGGTCAGAAGAAATAGCGTCAGAAAAATTTGCGTTGCCAATCGCCATCCAATCCCGTTTGTTTTAAAAGAATTTAAGAATGTCAAAAAATGTCCTTGGGATGGTTCAAAGATCGTCAGTCGTTCTTTGGATAAGCCTAAAATGATCGCTAAGCGCTATGATGTTTTTCTCAAAGACACTAAGCCGGTCATAAAATATTTTAAAGATAATAAATTTATTGTTCGGGTGGTTGATGGTGAACAATCTATTGAAAAAGTCCATAAAGACATAATAAAAGCATATGAAGCGTCAAAGCGTTGATCGAGTTTTTTTAGGTATCATAATAACGCTGGCTGTGATCGGCGTTTTTGTTTTTCTTTCAGCTTCGATGGGCGTCTTGGCTAAGAATCCATCTAAATTTTACAGTATTTTAATTAATCAACTTGTGTTTGGCCTTGGTTTGGGCGCGATTGCAATGTACGCGGCTTACCGAATCAACTATAAAT
>Ga0209542_10008965_pt1 | contig 18502 bp, 17 predicted proteins | sample RifCSPhighO2_01_FD_184028 | JGI IMG/M metagenome (GOLD analysis project Ga0209542, IMG submission 184028) | Soil microbial communities from Rifle, Colorado - Rifle CSP2_plank highO2_0.1 (SPAdes) (version 2) | ecosystem: Environmental > Terrestrial > Deep subsurface > Rock core/Sediment ...
GTTCGAGATCAAGAAATAAGAGTAAAGTCATCTGATGGAACGAAATCTTCAGGGTCATTAGTTTTAGAACAAGATTTAAAATACCCGGTTGATGGCAGAAATGTTCTGATTGTCGAAGATATTGTGGATACAGGATTAACTGCGAAGTGGCTGATAGACGAAATGTATAGACGAGGTGCGGTTGATGTTGTATTAATCGCAATGGTTGATAAGCCTCTCGGTCGAAAGCCAAAGTTCAAAGAATTGACAGCATCCGAAGAATTTAAACCTTATTTGAGTGGTTTTGTTTACACAGGCAGTGCATGGCTTATTGGAAAAGGACTAGATGTAAATCAGAATTACCGAGATCTACCAAACATCCATGAATACGACCAAACCATATAAGTTTAAATAAAATAATAACATTCTTCTCGTTATGAAAAAGTTTTTGAGTATTTTTGTTGTGCTTTTGCTGTTATGTTCTGTTTCCGTTCTTGCAAAGGGTGGAAGTTCCGGTGGGACGATTGTCAAGCCGAAAGTGGTTGAAGCTGATCCGACAGACTGCGAGTCATTTGCGACCGTCAAAGAACGTGTGAAATGCAGACTGGAAAATGGACAGCAGAAAGAGACGACGCCTGAGCCGTGCAGACAGCTGGCAATCGCGGCGAAATGCGTGCAATATTATAAAGATACTATCACCTGTTATGATCTGAATGGTAAAGAAAAAGATCAGTGTTTTAAGACGAAAGCGGGATTTGAGACGAAAGATGTTCGGAGCGAGCGAGCTCGCGGCGAGCCGAGTTTAGGAGCTATCCGTTATTATGCGCTGGCGTTACTGTATGATTTGGAAGAGCGCGCTGAAGATGCGGTTGACGAGAATGAACTTACTGCAGATGAGGGTGCTCAATTAATTTCTGAGATTATTGAGATTAAAGTCAAGATACTGGGAAAAGCGCCGGTGTCTGAGATAAAGTCAGATGTTGCTGAACTTCGAGCGCAGTGGCCGAGTGAGATACGATGAAGGTGCTCCTACTTTTGATCGTTGGAATGGTTTTGTTGAGTGGGTGTGATCCCTATGAAAAGGATGGAATTATTTATGAACATGTGATTGATCAGGAAATGCCGGACTTGCCCGCTGAAACTGTTCAACCTGACGATTACACTGACATCCAGACGGCTGAGGATGATTTTGAAGCGCTGGATGAGACGTTGGATGGATTAGAATAGTCTTTTTATATAAGTGGCAAATTTCTGCGGTTATGTCTGAAAAACCATTATTATTTCCTCAGCAGGTGTATTCCCCAGGAGTTGTTCAGGCTATGGTAAGGGGGTTAGTTAATACGACATTTAACCGACTTTTTTTTATTGAAAGTCGACGTGAAGTAACACTCGTCCCCGTATTGAGGGGAGCAATGCATTTAGCAAGTGATTATTTGCGAATGTTCAACATCAATCACCAGGATCGCATGCTAGTCCATGTAGAGCCCATAGAAGTACGTCGCTATTTTCATGATGAGGACATAGATATTGAGTTAGTTTTGGATATACAGCATCCCGAACATATTAGAAATCGTAATGTTGTTGTTCTTGATGATATTATTGGAACGGGTGCTTCGTTGCATTATATAGGTGATCATCTTAAAAAGATGGGTGCAGCAACACTTTCTGCAGATGTGCTTATCCAAATGCTGAGAGAAGACAAAAATAAAAAATTTTGGCCGTTGGATCCATCACGGCGAGCTGAGTTAAACACATTATATAGTCATGAGATCAAGGTTGGATTTATGGCGCGGGAAGCAACATATGTCGGCTATGGCATGGATTTTGAGGGTTATTTCCGCGATAGAAGCGACATATGTGTCCTCAGTGACGAACAGGTGAAAGCATTTCGAGAAAAAGAGCATGAGCGGGAGTTGTCCTATAGAACAAGAGAGCTTGATGCGACGCCTCCAGAGAAAGTGGCAGCTCAGGAAAGAATTATTCAGAAATATGAAGATGTTAAAAAGCGAATTGACGATGTTGCAGAGTCTATTTACTTAGAATACAAGGGACGACGATTACATTGTGTCGTTGAAAAAGATGAGCCGTTTGGAATGAAGTTAGTTGAATCACTATTAGAGATATATAGAAGATCCGAAGTTAAAGTTGAATTCAACATAGGAAGAACTCCACAAGTCCCTGATCCGCAAACTCCAGTGTTGCTCATTTCAGCCGATGCGACTGCAGAAACTCTACGTGATCAGCTAAAAAGGCAGCAGCGTGATGTGAAGATGGTTTCTCTCATAAGAAAGCCGGAACAACAATCAGATTGGTCATGCTTTACCTACGAAGGACAAGGACAGATTGCAGGGTTCGGAATAGGAAATGATAAATACAGAAATAGAGACCATTTATTAGAGTTAAAAAAGATAGAATAGAACCTCTTACAAACCTAACATTTTTTAAACCACCCGTTTATTTCTGTGGTTCATGTCCGATAATCAGAATTACAACCCAAAGGAACGCGAAGCGCACTGGCAGACGTATTGGAAACAGCACAAGATATTTGCGTTTGATCCGAAATCGAAGAAAGAATTATTCTCTATTGATACGCCGCCGCCGACGATGTCGGGACGCATGCATATTGGTCATGCTTTCTCTTACAGTCAGCAGGATTTTATTGCACGATACAAGCGCATGAATGGCTTTAATGTGTTCTTTCCGTTTGGAACGGATGATAACGGATTGGCGACAGAACGCATGATTGAGAAGATGAAGAATGTTAAGCCTGCCGATATTGGGCGTGAAGAATTCATCAAACTTTGTACGAAGACAGTGAATGAATTACGACCAGAGTTTGTAGGAGACTGGCAGAATTTAGGTATATCATGCGATTTTGATGTGACATACTCAACGATTAACGACCATTCACGAAAAGTTTCACAGTGGAGTTTCTTAGATTTGTATAAGAAAGGTCGAGTCTATCAAAAAGAAGCGCCCACAATTTGGTGCACGGAATGTAAGACGGCGATTGCACAGGCGGAATTAGTTGACAAAGAAAAACAAGCAGATTTTGTTCAAGTTGAAGTGACGACTACATTGGGTAAACCACTCGTTTTTGCGACGACACGACCGGAATTAATGATGGCATGTATTGCGATTTCAGTTCATCCTGACGATAAAAGATACAAATCATTTGTTGGACAAAAAGCGACGATTCCAGGCGGACCGGTTGTGCCGATCATTGCGGATACACTCACGAAAATGGAGTTTGGCACGGGTGTTGTTTATTGGTGTCCATTTGGCGATGCTGCTGATGTTGAATTTGTTGCAAAGCATCCTGAATTAAAGATCAAGCATATCAAAAATAAAGATGGCACGTTGAACGAGCATGCGGGAAAGTATGCCGGCTTGTACATGAATAAAGCACGCAAGCAAGTCATTGAAGATTGGACGAAGTTAGGCGCTGTCAAGGGCATCGAACAGAAGAAACAGATGACAAACGCGCATGAACGCTGTGGAACGCCGGTTGAATATTTAGTTTCACGACAATGGTTTGTCAAATATTTAGATGCTAAGGACGATTTAATTACATTAGGGAAGAAGTTGAAGTTCTATCCTGATTTCATGAGGCAGAGATACGAAAATTGGGTTAATGGCCTCAAATGGGATTGGTGCATGTCACGACAGCGTTACTTTGGTATTCCGTTTCCGTTATGGTACTGTAAACGATGTCACGCGACCGTTGTAGCAGACGAGAAACAGCTGCCGGTTGATCCGCAGATACATAAGCCGACTGGCTCGTGTTCGTGTGGTGGAAAAGAATTTACACCAGAAAACGATGTATTTGATACGTGGGCGACGTCAAGTGTGACGCCACTGATTACACAGAAAATGTTTGATGGTGAGATGGCGAAGAAGTTATTCCCGATGGACATGCGACCACAGGGACATGACATTATTAGTACGTGGCTGTTCTATACGATTGCGAAGAGTTACTTGCATTTCAAGACTCTGCCATGGAAGACCGCAGCGATATCAGGCTGGGTTTTAGATCCGCATGGACAGAAGATGTCGAAGTCGAAGGGTAACACGATTGCGCCGCAGGAGATCATTGTCAAGTATTCAGCTGATGCATTGCGGTGGGCGGCGTCTGCTTCAAAGCTCGGTGAAGATTCTGCGTTCCAGGACAAGGAATTAATTACAGGACAAAAGTTTGTGACGAAATTATGGAATGCAGCGAAATTTTTAGGGATTCATCTTCAAGAGTATAACGGTGAAAAGCCAAAGAAGTTAGAAGTTATTGATCGATGGATATTGAGCAAGATGAATGCGTTGGTCAAACAATCGGTTGATAATTATGCTGAATACGAGTACAGCAAGACGCGCCGAGAAGTCGAACAATTCTTCTGGCACACGTTCTGCGATAATTATTTGGAGATCATTAAGTTTAGATTGTATGGGACGGATGCGGACACGAAGAAGAGTGCGCAGTATGCTTTGTATAATGTGCTGTTGAATATTGTTAAATTAATGGCGCCGGTTGCATCTCATATTACGGAAGAAGTTTATCAGCAGCATTTTGCAGCGCGAGAGAAAGCAAAGAGTGTTCATATTTCTGCATGGCCGGTGTTTGACAAGAAGTTAGTTGATCCGGATGCGGAGAAAGCGGGCGATGCGGCGGTTGCAATTATCGGATTAGTACGCAAATATAAATCGATGAATGGAAAACCGTTGAACTCTGAGTTGAAAGAATTGCATTTGACTGCAGGCGACAAAGGATTTGATGCGATGATCAAGAGTGTTGAGAATGATGTCAAATCTGTGTTGCATGTTGGGAAGATTTTTGTTGATGGTAAGGGGACGATGGCTTGCGAAGGGACGGATATGTCTGTGGGGATTGTGGTGTAGGTTGTTTAAGTGATCTGCTATACCTATGAAACTGATTAGTTTAAACTTGTGGGGAGGAAGAATATACGAGCCATTAGTTGATTTTCTCAAAGAACAGTCGGATGTTGATATTTTCTGTTTTCAAGAGATATATAACAATTCCCCGTCTAAAATGGCTGATCAAGAAAGAGAGCCCAGACTAAATTTATTTGTTGAGCTGAAGAATTTACTGCCGGATTATCATGCTTTTTTTCGTCCCGTCATAAAAGATATTTATGGTATTGGGATATTTGTGAAGAAAAAAATATTAGTTTTAGAAGAAGGCGACATATTTATTCATAGTAATCCTCATTTTTCCGGATTCGGCGGCAATCATTCTCGGAATCTTCAGTGGATAAAATTGAACGTCGGTGGAAAAATGTATTCTGTGCTCAATGTTCATGGGCTTTGGAATGGCCGAGGTAAAACAGATACAGAAGAAAGAATTGCGCAATCACAAAGAATTAAGGAGTTTATGTCTACAGTAGGCAATCCGAAAATATTGTGCGGAGACTTTAATTTACTTCCGGAAACGAAGAGCATGAAGATGATTGAAGAAGGTATGATTAACCTCGTCAAAAAATATGATGTAAAATCAACAAGAAGTCATTTTTATCCAAAAGAAGAGAAGTTTGCGGATTATGTTTTAGTGTCGCCGGACGTGAATATTAAGGATTTTAAAGTGCTGCAGGAGCCGGTTTCAGATCATTTGCCGCTTGTAGTGGAATTTGATTAGTAGAAGGTGAACTGCAATGGAGTTTATACAGTTCCCGGGATTTTAGAGTAGTTACTTTTTAGTCGTTAAAGTTAGAAAGGTTTATAATAAGTTAAGCTTAAAATAAACACATGAGACGAAACCAGGCTATCATTGGAGGAGCTGTAGTGATTGGATTAGGAGCATTAACAGGTGCGCTTTTTTCGCAGCGACAGCGTGAGCCGGAGCACGTCCATTATGAAAATCTTATGCCAGCTACCTCAACACAGACTTCTTTACATTCACTAGAATATTTGGCTGCAACTCAGACGATTGAATCGAGATTATCAGATGGTGAAATTCTTCAGAGGATATATTCACAAGACACATCGGTTAAAGAAAGAAAAGGATTGTATGAGCAATTATCGCCAGAAGCCAAACAAAAATTTGATGATGATGCAAACGAGGAAATGAAGAAAATAATGGAACGATTCGAAAGACTACGTGATGAACGTTTGAATCCGGAAAAATATTGGAATGTTCCGCCGAGTGTTGCAAAAGAGCTGAGAAAAGAATGGCAAGCTTTACGTGATGGTAACTTTTTTAATGATAGAAATATATTGGAGATTATAGCAGAACTAGAAAGACAGGGAAATCTCGTTGATAAAAAGACGTTATACGATGACATTATTGATTATGATTATGGAGAAGAAAAAGCGCAGGAACGTGCGCGAATGTATACTTCATCGTACGATGAATTACTTTTAAATCTGGCAGCAAGCGAAAAAGATGAAAGTCATCGCCAGCGCGTGTATGAGAGATTAAATCAAGTAGTTGCACAGGCATTTGAAGATGATGCGTTGCATGGAACTGATAAAGTTGGATCACTCTGGACACATATTACGGCAAATAGAGATCAGACCATTGATTATTCTTCAGAGGCATATCGCCAATTAGCGAACGATGGAATGCGCAGATTGCGAGAAAGCATCAATGATTGGCCTGCATTGGGGCGAGAGGAGATGATCCAGATAAATGATTCTATAGAACGACACCAAGAGGCGTATGATCGATGCATGAGAGAAGGCGATATAGCAGGAGCACAAGAAGAGGGAAGTCTAAAGGCATTCTTACATGAACGAAAAGCACGCATAGGAACGCCTGAATGGCGCCAAGAAGAGACACGGCTCATTGACTATCGGATTCAAGCGATAGAAAAAACATTGCAGTGATTACTCAATTGCTATCGGGATTTTTACTTTTTAGTCGTTTTTGTTTATGTGGTTGTCGAGAATTTTCCCAGCTCATCTGAGCCTATTTTGCTATGGAAATACATAAGTTATATAAATCAAGCTCAACTTTGAGCTTAACAGAGGCTGATGAGAATTATTCAGCTCTTACAATCGGAGGGATTTGCAATGGCAACAGAAGCATATTGTGTGAAGTGCAAGGCAAAGAGTGAAATGGTAGACGGTAAGGAAGTTAAGATGAAGGCAAAGGGCGGCGGTACCCGACCAGCTATGAAGGGCAAGTGCAAGAAGTGTGGCACAACAATGTTTAAGATTATGGCTAAGAAGCAGTAATTCATTCTTCTTATTTTTTTATTTTAGATTTTTTATATTCTCATTTTCTTCAGTTCCGTAGGAGTTGCATCAAGTATGATTATAGGTTCATGACTAATAACGTGCCCTATAAGTGCATCATTTCTAAAAAAAGTTGGATCTTCAAATCCATAAAAATGCTTATTTGGTGGAGAGACTTTCCAGATGAGTGTTGCTTTATTCAGCATTTTTTTGAGCTGCGGAGACAGATGGAAGAAATAATGCCTGCCTGATTTTTTGATGAATGATGGATGTAATTTCAGGAATTGCTCCATGAACAGCGGATCTGCTGCACCACCATATTTCTTCCGTTTGAAAAAAACATATTCTGTCCACGTTACTTCGTTAAGACGAATGGTTGTAGAATGTTTAAGAAGAAATGTCCGGATAACTCGCTCATGTTTTTCAGCGTCTTCAAAATAGAGTGAATATCGCATATGTTTGAATGTGTTTATTCAAGTCATAAATCTTTCTTTATACTTTATAAATTCCTGATAACCGTACCAGAACTTGTATCATCCACAACATATCCTTCTTCTGAGATTTCTGCGCGCAGTGCATCGGACTTTTTCCAGTCTTTATTTTTGCGGGCGAGATTGCGTTGAGCAACGAGATCTTTAATGAATTGTGGAACGTCAGTTGTTGTTTTGAAGACGAAGCCGAGGACGTTTGTTAAATCTATGAATAAGTCGAGCATTTTCTGGAGCGTTTGTTTGTTGCCTGCATATCCGTTAATGAGGTGACTTAATTCGAAAATAACTGCGGAGGCTTTCGGTGTGTCAAAATCGCTATCCATTGCTATGGTGAATTGTGTTTTGAGTTCTTTGAGTTTGGTTGTTACTTCTTTGTTGACTTTGCCAGATGTAGTTTCCGTTGATTTTTCTTTTGATTCTAACTTTCTTTGTGCTTCTCGCACAGTGTTCTGTAACTTTTCGAAACTGGACTTGGCGTTTGCCATTGACGTTTCGGTGAAATTGATCGGCGATCGATAATGTGACGTCGCGAATAAGAAGCGGATTGCCATGGGACCCCATTTGCCAAGCGCGTCTCGTATCGTGATGAAATTATTGAGACTCTTGGACATCTTTTCGTTGTTAATCAAGAGGAAGCCGTTGTGCAGCCAGTACTGTGCGAACGTTTTGTTGGTGATTGATTCCATCTGAGCGATCTCGGCTTCGTGATGAGGAAATATCAAGTCGATGCCGCCGCCGTGAATGTCGTAGGTTGCGCCGAGGTGCTTTTCGCCCATTGCAGAACACTCAATGTGCCAGCCTGGACGGCCTTTACCCCAGGGTGAGTTCCACCAGGGTTCGTTGGGCTTTGCTTTTTTCCAAAGGGAGAAGTCGCCTGCGTTGCGCTTTTGTTGGTTTGGTTCAATGCGATGCTGTTTAAGTTCGTCGAGTTTTTGTTTTGATAATTTGCCGTAATCCTTGAATTTGGAGATGTCGAAGTAGACGCCGTCGTTAATTTCGTATGCGATGTCTTTCTTTTGGAGACGTTTGATTTGATCAATCATTTCGTTGATATGTTCAGTTGCGCGGACTTGTTTTGAGACGGATGTGACGTTTAACGTTTTCATGTCGTCAAGATACTCTTTTTCGAATGTGCGTGTAAGAACTTCCCAGTCTTTCTTTTCAGCGTTTGCGCGGTTGATTATTTTGTCATCGATGTCGGTAATATTTTGGACATAGAAGACATCGTACTTTTTTCTTAAGTAGCGGACTATAACATCGAATTGAATGTAACTTTTTGCGTGGCCGATGTGGCTGTAATCATAAGTCGTGGGGCCGCAAACATAGAGGTTTATTTTTTTTGGAACTAAAGGCTTGAACGATTGAAGTTTGTTGGTTAATGTGTTGTGGATTTTAAGCATAGACTAGAGGAAGAAGGTTTGTTTATTAAGGTTATTGATGAGTTAGAGTATGGTTTCCGCTTTGAGCATACTCAGAAACTTTCCATTAGTCCGCACTGGTGGTGAAAGTTTCTGACATTTCAACAGACTCAGCCACTAACTTCGCCACATCCACTTTCATCTCTTCCTCTTCAATGGTTTGAATGTTTGAAAACGTCGCCGGATGTTTTGGGCCGAGTAAACAGCAGATTTCTGGGCCAGAGGACAATTCATACGTGTCGATCTGTTTTGCGAGGTCGATTGTTTCCTGCTTATCGTTGCATAATAATGGACGGAGAATGGGGATTTTTACTGCGTTTTGGATAGTCGTCATGTTACTTAATGTTTGACTTGCGACCTGAGCGATGTTGTCGCCAGTGATGAGCGATTGGGCGTGCTCGTGTTCTGCTACTTTTTCTGCAATGCGCCACATTAATCTGCGCTGCAAGATGTAATAGTATTTGTGCTCGCACTTTCGGACGAGTTCGGCTTGCTGTTGGTCGAAGGGGATTGCGATGAGTTTACTAATGTTTAATTTCTGACAGAGTTGTTTGCATTTATCTATTGTGTTGACATCGCCGATGTGTTTGTTATAGAAGTGCAATGCAACAAGTTCGTAGCCTTTTTTTTGCATGAGGTAGGCTGCGATGGGACTGTCGATGCCGCCGGATAATAAAAGGAGGCATTTTTTTGAAATTTTGTTCGAATTATTCATAATCCCACCTCATATATTTTTTGCGAGATCGCGTGCATTTTCTTTTCGTCTGTCATTGTCTTGAACAAGATTTCGCCGAATTCGTGGACGATAATTTCGTTGCCGTTGTCTATAATCACAAGGACTATTGGTGTCTCGACAATTGTGTTAAAATGTTCTTTGATGTTCTTTAAGTTGAGATGAACATTTTTGTTTGGTTTTGTGCTGTAGCCTGCGCGCGTCGTGCATTTGGATAATGTGAATTGGAATTTTTCTTTATTTGTTTTTGATTCTTTCTTCGTTGGATTGCAGACGGTGCAGGATGAATTTTGGTTTACAGTAATTATGTCGAATGTGTTTGACCAGAGATTGAAACGGATGAGATGGCTCGGTTTGCTGTCTGATTTTTTTGACTTGCCGACTAAAATTTTCAGCGCTTCATTTACTTGAATTGATGCGGTTGTGAATGATGCAGTGTTAAGAATACCTTGGTCGCCGCAGGTTAATGCGCTGTCAAGAATCACCGGTGATTCTTGAGCATGCTCAGAATTTTCAACTGGCTTTACGCCAGTGGAAAATTCCGACATCTTTGCGTTTGAATAGACACTGTTGAAACAGTGGGACTCGCTTTCTTGATTGATTGGGAGGATGATGCCCATCGAACCGACGGCTGCGGCGTGGACCCAGGGGATGCTATTTTGTTTGCAGTGTTTGTTGATGATGAAGCGCGTTTCAAGATTGTCGGTGCAGTCGAGGATGGCGTCGGCTTTTATTTGCTCGATTGTTTTTTCGTTGATGTGGAGCGCGTGCTTTTTGATAACTATTTCGCTGCTGATTTTTTCTAAACGTGCTGCGATTGCGTCGACTTTGAGTTTGTTGACGTCTGCTTCTGTGTATAATTGACGTTGAAGGTTTGATAGTTCGACAATGTCGTGGTCGATGAGGATAAGATTGTTGACGCCTGCACGAGCGAGAAGTTCTGCGGCGACGCTGCCGAGTGCGCCGAGGCCGATGATTGCGACGCTTGACTTGGAGAGCTTCTGCTGTGCTTCTTCACCAAGGAATGCAATTTGTGGGGTGTGACGAGTGATCATTGAGCTTATCCTACCCGCACATCTTTTAAACTTTCTCTGTGATTGACTTGCTCGGTAGATTATATGACTTTTATTGTGGGGAAGCGGACTATTTTCGTTATTCTATAAATCAGCAAAGTGGTGTGCGAAAACAACGTGACTAGAGACTACGAACGTTCAGTATTAATTAGATTTTAGACTGTTTTTTGAACGATTTGACTATTAATTAGATTAAAATAAACAAACGTTTAGCAAATTCATAAATAATTATTTATACGTCATTACTCAAGGAAGCAATGAGCGGTTGAGCACGGTCAGGGACTACGGTTTCTGGCCGTGTTTTTTACCATCGTTTCACTTTCAAGAGGGTGATTGATATGAATACGTTACACGTACAGGCGCAGAAGCGTTCTCCGGTGGACATGCTGAAGATGAAGCATGGAAATTTTGAGATTGTTGATTTCAAGTTTGTAGATTTGCTCGGCAAATGGCAGCACTTCAGCATTCCGACGCAACAGTTGAATGACGATATTTTTTCTGAAGGAATTGGTTTTGATGGATCGAGTATTCGTGGATTTCAAAGTATTGAAAAAAGTGACATGTTGTTGCTGCCTGATTCTGAAAGTGCGTTTATTGATGTGTTTAGTTCGCCGAGAACGTTGAGTTTGTCGTGCACGGTTGCGTATCCATCGACATTGAAAGCATATGATCGTGATCCGCGAAGTATTGCGCTGAAGGCTGAAAACTATTTGCGCGAGACGGGCATTGCGACGCACTCTTATTGGGGTCCAGAGGTTGAATTTTTCATTCTTGATAGTGCGCGATTTGATCAGCAGGCGAACACAGGGTTTTATGTTCTTGATTCAGACGAAGGAATTTGGAATCGCGGCATCGAATCAAACGGCGTTTTAAATCGAGGATATCGACCACGACATAAGGAAGGTTATTTTCCAGTTGCGCCGGTTGATCGCCAGCAAAACATTCGTAATGAGATGACACTTGCGTTGCAGGCCGCGGGCATTGAAGTTGAACGACAGCACCATGAAGTTGCGACTGCTGGACAAGCCGAGATTGACATCAAGTATGATACGCTTGTTCGCCAAGCAGACAACATTCTTAAGTTCAAGTATGTCGTGAGTAATGTTGCGCATAACGCTGGCAAAGTCGTCACATTCATGCCCAAACCGTTGTTTGGAGATAATGGCAGCGGCATGCACACACACCAGAGCGTCTGGAAGAATGAGAAGAACTTGTTTTATGATGAAAAAGAGAGTTATGCAAATCTGAGTCAGATTGCGCGATACTATATTGGCGGGTTGTTTGATCATGCCCATGCGCTGATGGCGATTCTTGCGCCGACAACGAATTCTTATAAACGATTAGTGCCGGGTTTTGAAGCGCCAGTGAACTTAGTTTACTCTAAAAGTAATCGAAGTGCAGCGGTACGCATCCCGATGTATTCCGGTTCTGTAGCTGCGAAGAGAATTGAATTTAGGTCGCCGGATCCACTGTGTAATCCGTACTTAGGGTTTTCAGCGATGTTGTTAGCAGGACTTGATGGCATTCATCGAAAAATTGAACCGGATGAACCTCTTGACGAAGACACATATCATTTGTCCGCGGAGAAGAAAGCGCGGATTAAGTCAGTACCTGGGCGCTTTGAAGATGCGCTGAATGCACTTGAGAGTGATCATGCGTTCTTGTTGAAAGGAAACGTGTTTAGTTCGGATGTGATTCAGACGTGGCTGGATATTAAACGCGCTGAATGTGATCAAGTGCGATTGCGGCCGCACCCGTGGGAATTCGTACAGCACTTTGATAGTTGAGTAAGTTATTTATTTTCAATGATTTAAGGAAAAAAAGATTGACTACTGAGCTATAAATCAGCAAAGTGGTGTAACAGCACGTGCATACGACTGATGAGTGTGTCGTGTTGCGTACCCCCATTCGCTGATTAAAGACGTCGAAGTGATAAGATTTATAGAATAAAAAAAGAAAGTAAAATCATGCCAATAGTTCTTTGCGCAATTCGAAATCGAACCGCGCCATGAACTCGCGCGCCAACTTCTTGTCATGGAGTGCTATCTGCTCGTAGACGTCTCTGCTAAAACAGTGTGCGCAGATGCTCATGCCTTCTCCGCAAAATAGGCAGTTAACATCGCCCCCCATACTAAAACCGTCGATCTCTTTTGCGAGTTTTTGGTTACTTTCAGATACCCAGCTTCGCATCTTCGGTGCTAGACAGTCGGGACAGATCGGGTTTGTTATGATTTCATCACAAACCACACAGCTTGTTGCCGTATTCTCCATTGTTTTTCTCATGTTGGCGCTTTTAGGCGTCACCTCCATTTTTCGAACGGTTGAGTTGAATATTTTTGATTACTTTTTGTTTGATTTGGTTGTCGTCCCGTCATCCTCCATGGCGGCAGTCGGTCACGCTGCGCGTGCCCTCCGCTCGGCTGCGCCTCGCTCTGCGCCACGGATGACAGGACTCCACGAACGACATTTTGATACTGTTTGATGCTGACTGTGAATGTGTGATATTGGTTGCACTGGGATTCAAAACGCGTCGATCGGCCACCGCGATAAGCCGTCAGAATGTTGAACCCCAGCACAGTTAATTTGAGTGCATCGGGAACAACTTATAATTAATATGAGCCCAGCTGAGACGATTAATATTAATGAAACGTTCAATGATTTCCATCGTCGACGGTGCTGGATTCATAACTAGAAAGAATTGTTTTTTGTTTTATATAGTTTTTGTTTGAAAGCATTATAAAATATAAAGGGCGGAATTCGCTACATGCATGAATAGGTTTAAATTGTGTAGAATTTTGGATTGACTATGCAACCCATCATCGAACTCCGCAATGTTTGGAAAATATATCAGCTTGGAGAGGTTGCAGTACCTGCAGTAAAAGATGTTTCTTTGAAAATTCATAAAGGAGAATATGTCGTTATTCTTGGGCCGAGTGGTTCGGGAAAAAGTACGATGATGAATTTAGTTGGAGCGCTTGATGTGCCGTCCAAAGGAGAGATTCTTCTTGATGGAAAAGATATTGGGAAGATGACCGAGAGTGAGCTTGCACAATTGCGCGGGAAGAAAATAGGATTTGTTTTTCAACAGTTTAATTTGATCCCGAGTTTGAATGCAACCCAAAATGTTGAACTGCCCATGATGTTTTATGGCGCACCGCCCGGACATCGATTTGAGCGGGCGCAGATGCTTCTGACACAGGTTGGACTATCCCATCGATTGACACATTTGCCCACCAAATTAAGTGGGGGAGAGCAGCAGCGTGTCGCAATTGCGCGGGCGTTGTCAAACGATCCGGAAGTAATACTCGCGGACGAACCAACAGGCAATCTCGATAGCGTTACAGGGCTTCATATCATGGAAATGCTTGATAAACTGCACAAGCAGGGAAAGACGATTATCATGGTGACGCACGATATTGAAAAAGTGAAGCATGCTGAGCGCGTTATCGAATTAAAGGACGGGAAGATTCTTAAAGACAGGCGGATAAGGGAATAGCATGAAAAAAGTGATGGGAATTATTCTTTTAGTTTTTAGTGTATTGCTTTCGTTGGGGGTTTATGCAGCATCAGCAAAGCAAGGAACAACTGCTGGTGTCTATATTCCAACGCCATTTCCCGTGGTTAATCTATTGAACCAGGAGCCTAATCCTGTTCAGCCTGGGGAGATTGTGACGTTGCGCTTTCAGATTCAAAATAATGGAACTGAAACGAAAGATAGTGTCGTTGCTGAATTACGAGCTGAATTTCCGTTTACGCCCTACGGTGAAAATAACATCACTATAGGTAAGCTTCGTGCAGGTGCAAGTGGACCTGAAGCAGTTATTGTTGAGTTTAAGTTGAAAGTCGATGAGAGTGCTGCTGAACGTGATGAAACGGTTAATTTACGATTGCGATATGAAGGATCTCAAAGAACTTATACCGACTTTCCTGTAAAAATACAAACGCAGGATGTTGAGCTTATTGTTCGTGATGTTGTCACGGACCCAAAGACGGTTGCGCCTGGAGATGATTTTACATTAACACTTCAGCTTGCGAATAATGCTGATTCGCTTCTTCGAAATGTAAAAGTCAAATTGAATTTATCATCTAGCACGCCATTTGTGCCGACAAAGACGACAGCTGAAGCTTCCCTGTATCAGATTAATTCAAACACGCAGCGAAGTGTTTCATTTGATTTAACGGCGTTGCCTGAAGCGACCGGCGGGTTGTATAAGATCCCTATTGTTGTAACGTATAACGATGAACGAGGTAGTGCGCAGCAGAAGCAGGATTTTATTGGACTCAAAGTATCCTCGTTTGCAGAATTGCTTGTTACAATCGATCAGACGACCATTAATTCAGATAATAGACATGGTGAAGTGACGCTCAAGATAGTGAATCGTGGACTAACTGATATTAAATTGATGAGTGCGATTCTTGAAGAAAGTGACGATTATAGTGTAACGACACCTGAGATTTATGTGGGGAATATCGATTCCGATGATTTTGAAACGGTTGATTTTACTATTGGATTGAAGAGTTATGACAGTGTTGTTGCATTGCCCGTTGTTCTTGAATATCGAGACATTACAAACAAGAAGTTTAAGGAGACGGTTATAGTGTCGCTCGTTACGGGAAGCAGCGGACTTGTGTTGACGATCATTTTTGGATTGATTCGGTTCGTCATTACGATTGCGGTGCTTGCAGGGATTGGATATGGCGGCTATTGGTATTATCAACGACGGAAGCATAAGAAAGCTGTAGCTGGAAAGTGAACTGCGTGAAAATTAGGTATCCAAAATTCATTGTTTTCTTTACGTTTGTAATTCTTGCATTCATTTTCTATAAAGATGCACAACGACCAGAATTGCATGCATTAATCGTTTCTTTGGGGTACATTGGTGTGTTTTTTTCAGGCATGTTTTATACGTATGGATTTACTACACCATTTGCAACTGCACTATTGCTTATATTAGGAGGAGAACTGAACATTTTGATTGCAGGTGTGATTGCAGGGTTTGGTGCGCTCTTGAGCGATTTATTTATCTTTCAATTTATTAGAAAAATGTTCAGTGACGAGATTGTTTTATTTTCGCATGAAAAACTCATTAAAAAGATTTACAAGCACGTTCCTAAGTCATTGCGCAAACCACTGATCTATTTGATTGCAGGGATATTTTTTGCGTCGCCTATTTCTGATGAATTAGCCGTTTCTTTTTTGGCTACACAAAATGTATCGACAAAAGCATTTGCGGTATTCTCATATATTTCCAATACGATTGGGATACTGGTCATACTTTCTATTGGGTCGTTACTTTAGGGTTTGTCTTTGTTTAATTAGTCTGTTATTACGCACGCCGTATAATTTAATAATCAGCACATAGATTAGCATTGTAATGAACAAAGACTATATTCTCTTTGCATTGAATAGCATGAAGTCGCGGCGATTACGATCGTGGCTTACAATGCTCGGCATATTTATTGGCATTGCTGCAGTTGTTGCGCTCATTGGACTGGGAGAAGGATTACGAACAGCAGTTGTTTCACAGTTTGGGTTTCTTGGAAGTGATGTGCTTAGTGTACAGGCGTCGGGCATAGATTTTGCTGGGCCGCCCGGACAGGCTGTAAGCAAACCGTTGACGACTGATTTGGGCGATAAAATTGAGCGGATTCGTGGTGTTGAGGTTTCTATTGATCGCTATATTGAAACAGGTGCACTTGAATTTAACGATCGGCAACAAGTAACGGTTGTTGGATCAGTGCCTGAGGGCGAACAACGCAAGACTTTTTACATGATGCTGAATTTGAAGACAGCAGATGGACGATTACTCGATGATGGAGATGATCGGCGCGTTCTTCTTGGGTATGATTATACGTCTTCCGATATATTTGGAAAACCGGCTGAGGCTGGAAGTCGAGTTATTGTGAACGGCAAAGAGTTTGAAGTTGCGGGTATTCTTGAAAAAAAAGGAAGTTTCATTTATGATCAAAGTGTGTTTATGAACGAGAAACCGTTACTTGATATGTTCGATGGCAATGTTGATGTCATTGCAGTCAAAGTTAAAGAACTGAGTGATGTTGAACGTGTAAAAGAAGAGATTGAACAACTTCTTCGCAAAGAACGTGACGTTAAAAAAGGCGAAGAAGATTTTAGAGTTCAGAGTCCGCAAGCATTGCTTGAAAGTTTGGATTCAACGTTATTTGCAGTACAATTATTTGTGAGTGTTATCGCAAGCATTTCCTTGCTTGTTGGTGGTGTAGGCATCATGAACACGATGTATACTGCGGTTCTTGAGAGGACACGCGAAATCGGCATTATGAAATCTATCGGAGCGAAAAATTCGACGATATTCACGCTGTTTTTTGTTGAAGCAGGGCTATTAGGTTCGGTAGGTGGGGTCATAGGAGTGTTGTTGGGATTACTCTTTGCGTATGGATTTGCTGCGCTGGGACGCGTAGCATTAGGAAGTGATTTAATTCAGGCTAATGTTGGCATTGGATTAATTATAGGATCGCTTCTGTTTTCTTTTGTGTTGGGGACGATCGCAGGAGTGTTGCCGTCATTTCAAGCGTCACGGCTTCAACCGGTTGATGCATTGAGGGAACGCAAATGAGTATGATCAATATTGGTGCGCTGCGTTATGCGTTTCGTAATGTTGTGCATCGAAAAATGAGGAGTGGTTTGACTATTATTTCAATTTTTATTGGTGTTACGGCGATTTTTGCACTGCTGAGTTTTGGGATTGGGATTCAAGGATATGTTGCGCAGATTGCGGAAGATGCGGGCGTTGACAAACTGTTTATTCAATCGAAAGGAATTGGTGCTCCTGGCACGGACAATCGGTTCTTTTTGGGAGAGAATGATATTGATTTCATTCGAAAAGTGAATGGTGTTAACGACATTACAGGGATGTATCTTAAGGGTGCGGAAATTGTATTCAAAAAACAGAAGCGCAATAATTTTATTCTTGGCGTTGACATGAACAAACAAAAGCTAGTTGAAGAAGTATTGCTCGTTGATATTGTTCAAGGACGATCTTTGAAAAAAGATGACCTGAATAAAGTTGTTTTGGGATATAACTATCAGATCGATGGAAAAATATTTGATCGCGGATTGACTGTTGGAGATAAGGTTGAACTTAATGGACAGACGGTTGAAGTTGTTGGATTTTATGACGAGCTGGGGAATCCATCCGATGATGCAAATATTTATGCGACCTATAAATTATTGGAAGAGTTGTATCCGTCGACGACGAATAAGTTTGGATATGCAGTGATCAAGGCAGATAAAGGTGTCGATACCGAAGAACTTGCGGATCGAATTCAAGACAGGCTGAGACGGTTCAAGAATCAAGAAGAAGGGAAGGAAGACTTTTTTGTTCAGACGTTTGCGGATGTACTTGCGACGTTTGGAAGTATTGTACTTGTTATTAATGGTGTACTTGTGTTGATTGCGCTGATCTCAGTGGTTGTTGCATCTGTTAATATCATGAACACGATGTATACGGCTGTACTCGATAGGACGAAAGAGATTGGCGTCATGAAAGCGATTGGCGCGCAGAACACTGAAATCATGTTTATTTTTGTGTTTGAGGCAGGGTTGTTGGGGTTGATTGGTGGGGCTGTGGGCGTTTTCTTTGGGTT
>Ga0209542_10008970_pt1 | contig 18496 bp, 27 predicted proteins | sample RifCSPhighO2_01_FD_184028 | JGI IMG/M metagenome (GOLD analysis project Ga0209542, IMG submission 184028) | Soil microbial communities from Rifle, Colorado - Rifle CSP2_plank highO2_0.1 (SPAdes) (version 2) | ecosystem: Environmental > Terrestrial > Deep subsurface > Rock core/Sediment ...
AGAACAAGCAAAAGCCACGTGCGATGTCGTCGTAACTCATGACCAATTCCCAAAATACGCTTCAGACAAGAAGGCAGTGCGCAAACTCGCACGCGAAATGGACTATTTCATCGCGCAGGCGAACATCATGCCAGACGTCGCTAAAACATTCGGACGAGTGTTCGGACCAAGAGGAAAGATGCCGAACCCCAAAGCAGGATGCGTAGTAGCGCCGAACGCCAACCTCAAAGTCTTAACAGCGATGCTTCGAAAGACAGTCAAAGTCTCAGCAAAACTGCAGCCAAGCGTCAAAGTCATGGTAGGAAAAGAAGACGCCCCTGAAGAACAAATAGCTGAAAACATGCAGGCAATCTACACGAACGTACTGCACAAGCTACCACAGGAATTATCCAACATCAAAAACGTCCTCTTAAAACTCAGCATGACCCCGCCGGTCAAAATAACCGAGCAAGGAGTCGTAAAGCCAGAAATAAAGGCGCCAGTCGAAACGGAAAAGAAACCAGCAGCTGAAGCAAAGCCAAAGAAAGCAAAGAAGGTCAAGGAGAGTGCAGCATGAAAAAAGCAGCAAACTCCAAAACCTCAAAGGCAGCAGCCCACAAGAAAAAAGTAGTCAAGCAAATACAAGAGCTTGGCAAGAAATACCCAATCATCGGCGTTTTAAACATGGAAAGCCTTCCGGCAAGCTCTCTTCTTTTGATGAAAAAGCAGCTTCGCGGAAAAGTCGAACTAGTCATGACAAGAAAAACACTTGTCAAGCTCGGCCTTAAAAACCTCAAACTCGAAAACGGCGAAAAACTCCTTGAGAACGTAAAAGGCATGCCAGCGCTCATGTTCACAAAAGAAAACCCCTTCGCCCTCTACAAAATAATCAAAAAAAGCAAGACACCTGCAGCGGCAAAAGCAGGACAAATCGCTCCACGAGACCTCATAATTCCAAAAGGACCAACACCATTCACGCCAGGTCCAGTCATATCAGAATTCGCAGCTCTTGGAATCAAAGCAGGAGTCGAAGGCGGAAAAGTCGCAGTCAAAGAAGACACAACAGTAGTCAAGGAAGGAGAGCCAATCAACGCAAAGCTCGCAAGCATGCTCGCGCGACTTAGCATCGAACCTATGGAAATAGGACTCGACCTTGTATGCGTCTTCGAAAAAGGAGTCATCTATCCACGCAGCGTGCTTGATGTCGATGAGAAACAGTTCATGGCAGACCTCATGCGCGCCGCAAGCGAAGCATTCAACCTCTCAATCGAAGCTGGAATCACAAACAAAGACAACATCGAATTCCTACTTGGAAAAGCATTCCGAGAAGCAAAACAAGTCGGTCTTGACGGCGGAGTCCTAGCACCAGAACTTGTAGAGGAAATACTCGCCAAAGCATACCGCGAAGCTTCAAGCGTCGCAAGCGAAGGCAATATTCAAATCAACAACTGATACGTTAGGAGGTCGCGCCGAAAACATTCAGCGGAACCTCCTCACGTGTCACAAACACATTCGGAGGTACCTAAGATGGAATACATCTACGCAGCCTTGATTATCCACAAGGCAGGAAAGAAAGTCGATGAAACGACAGTTAAGAACGTGCTCACAGCAGCAGGCGCAAAGGCAGACGACGCGCGCGTTAAAGCACTCGTCGCAAGCCTAGAAGGAGTCAACATCGACGAAGCTGTAAAGAAAGCGGCAGCAGCACCAGTCGCAGTAGCCGCAGCAGCACCTGCAGCAGGCGCAGCAGCTGAAAAGAAAGAAGACAAGAAGCAGAAAGCTGAGGACGACAAGAAGTCTGAAGAACAGGCAGCAGCAGGCCTTAGCGCACTCTTCGGCTAGATCTATTTTTTTATGTTTTTAATCCGCTCTCGCCAGAGGAACACCGTTGACCGAGTTAAACCAACGAATCAATGAACTGCAAACAGAAGTTCACGCAAAAAGAACAGGTTTGAAGCAGTTAGACGACCAAAAGGAAGCCCTTTTCAAGGAACGAAACGCTCTTGGAAAACAAATTTCTGAATTCATAAGGCAAATAAAGCCTCTGCGGGAGGAGAGGGATACTTTGACAAACGAAGTCAAAGCGCTAAAAGACGAACGGGCAAAACTAACTAAGCACATACAAGAGAAAATAGGCGTTTTCAAAGAGACTTCTCCCGTTAAGACAACCGCCACTGGCGAAAGCCCTCACCGCCTTCGCAAAGAAATAGAACGCCTCGAATACAAAATCGAGACCGAAGCTCCAAGCTTCGACAAAGAAAAACAATTGATGAAAGCAATAAACGAGCTTCGAAAAAAACTAAAGAATGCGGAACACGCAAACACCGCCTGGAAAGCAAGCAAAGAAATAAGCAGCGACATCGATACTGCGAAGAAAAGCGCAGACACAACACACGATCAAATACAGCAAAAAGCCAAGCTCAGCCAAGAAAAACACGAGCAAATGGTAAAGCTCAGCAAACACATCGATGAACTCAAAGAACAAGAGAAAAAATTAAACGCGCAAATTGACTTGAAAAAGAAAGAAATTGAAGAATTATTGAAACCATTTGATGAACAGCGCAAAGAGCTCAATGAACTTCGCAAAAAAGCAGGACTTGAAGTCGAAGAAGAAGGAAAACGAAAAGAGCACACCAAGAAGAAAAAATTGTCTGACTTGCGAAAAGAAGTCGAAGACAAAATAAAGAACAAACAGAAACTTACAAACCAAGATTTGTTGATATTACAGAGTTCTGACGAATAAAGTCATATTGGAAACTTTACGAACTTTCCAGCAACAAACTTAAAAAGAGAAGCAGCATCAAGATGTATATGACAGAACTGATTTTTGAACCGCAAAAAAAGAAACGACTACCAGCGGAGCCAGAAAAAAAAATTATTCGCCCTACGCCCAAACAGCTTCTTAATGATATCACTCTGCAGCTTGAGTGCGGACTTGCAGATATTAGAGCAGGAAGAGTCAAACGCGTCCGCTAAGCAAGCTCATCAAGATATTCTTCTTTATATGCGATGATGTGATTGATAATCTGCTGCTTGCCTTTTTTTCCACCAATGGCCACGAAAAGAGCCTTCTTCGTTGACTCGTTTATCACAAAATACACCCTCCTTCCTTTTAATCGCTTTTCACGAAACCAACTATATCGCAACGGATCGCCAACCAATAAGTTCTCCCGCAATAGATTCTTCACTACCTCAACCCACTCCCTTTCAACCCAACTACAGGCCTTCATCGCATCTGAGAAAGAATCGTGCTCTGATACTTCATTCATATCCCGCACAAGACGCCAACCCTTTTTAGGAGTGATAGAAGAAAACGCAGAAATCTTTCAATAGAACAAAGAAGAAAACAAGCGAACAACAAGATAGTTCAGAATCATTCCAATTAAGACCGTCCCAAGACTATTTATCGACGAGAAATGAGTGGGAACGGGACTATTGCTGGCCTTTGCTGTTCGGCTTTTTTAGCTTCGCAAAGAAATCCTTCACGCGCTCGCTTCCAGAAACAACCGCCTTTGGGCCCACGCGATAATACTTCTTCTCAACAACAGTTCCCCAACTATACTGGCCCTCTTCCTTTCGCACTTCAAGCTCGAACTCGCCAAGCTTGAGACCCTTTCGCAAGTTGTAATAAACATTCTCACGAGTGCAGGAAGGAAACAACTCATTGTAGAACTTATGAATCTTATAACCATACATCGGACCCGCAACAAAAAGCATCTCAACAATATTCTGACGAATCTCGCTCTTAACCGGACGACCACGACTTGCCATCAACAAACCACCTTGCAAACAGAAATAATAAGCTTTGCATTCATCTTGACACCATCACTGACGTCACGTGCGTCACCAAATCACGATAATGCTTATTCAAATTCCCGAAAGCCACAACACGGTCACGCGAGCCATAGAAATTCTCAGCAATAATCGCAATAGCCTCCACATCACCATGGATCAAACTAAGCTCGTCCTCAACATCAGAAAGCTTAATCTTTTTTCCATTAAGCGTTCCTTCTTTTTCGTGCGAGAGCAAGGATCCCACCGCTTTTCTTGCCTTATGCAGCTCCTCAAGCAAATCATCGCAAACCCTACGCAGCCGCTTGCCGACAACCTGCGCCTCTGCAAGCTCAATTGGACCCTTAGCAGTCACAAAATCGCTCATATCAAGCAAGCCCTGCGCAATAGAACGAACACCCTCATGAATCAATTCCTCTTCCTCAAATAAATTATCAAGACCGCTTTTTCCTTTCATCTTCCAACAACACACTCGTAAAACCTATAGAACGCATGCGCTTAACAGAACCTAACGATGCGTGCATAATCATCCATTCTTTCATACTCACCGCCCCCTCTTATGTTCGTGTTTTGATATTACAGTAGAAGTCTTCACTATAGCATCAGGACTTAAACTTATGCTGTCAATACCGCAATCAACCAAAAACTCGGCAAACTCCGGATAGGTCGAAGGCGCATCGCCGCAAATGCCTATCTTCTTCTTGCGCGACTTCGCGATTTCAATAACGTGCTGAATCATACGCTTGACCGCATCAGAACGCTCATCATACACATCAGCCACAAGCGCGCTATCCCTATCGACACCAAGAGTCATCTGCGTCAAATCATTGCTGCCTATGCTGAACCCATCAAAAATATCACAATACTGGTCAGCCAATATGACATTGCTTGGAACTTCACACATCACATACACCTGAAGCTCGTGCTTGCCCCGCTCAAGACCGTGCTCTTTCATCACTGCGAGTACTTTGCGGCCTTCATCAGGAGTTCGGCACATAGGAATCATAACCTTAAGATTGGTCAAGCCAAACTCCTCACGAACCTTCTTAATCGCTTTACACTCAAGCGCGAAACCTTCCTTGTAACCAGGCTTATAATACCTTGAAGCGCCTCTCCAGCCAAGCATCGGATTCTCCTCTTTAGGCTCGAAATACTTACCGCCGATAAGGTTCACATACTCATTAGTCTTGAAATCACTAAAACGCAAAATCACATCCTTAGGATAAAACGCAGCAGCTATCTGAGCTACTCCCATCGCGAGCCTCTCCACGAAAAACTCGCGCTTATCCTTATATCCATGCGTTAACTCCTCAATCTGCTTACGCGTAGCCGCATCCTGAACCTTGTCAAAATGAATCAACGCCATAGGATGCGCCCTGATATAATCAGTAACGATAAACTCCTCTCTTGCAAGACCCACTCCATCATTTGGAAGGAAACTCAAATCAAAAGCCTGCGCAGGATTACCAACATTCATCATAATCTTTGTTTTAGGACGAGGAATGTGCGCGACATCAAACTCAGTCTTCGTAAACTTGAGCAGCCCATCGTAAACAATTCCCTGCTCGCCTAAAGCGCAAGACACGGTCACATTATGACCGTCTTTTATCTTTTCAGTTGCCTCGTTCGTGCCGACAATACAAGGAATTCCAAGCTCACGGCTGACAATGGCCGCATGCGATGTCCTGCCGCCACGATTAGTCACAATCGCCGACGCGATACGCATAATAGGAACCCAATCAGGATCAGTCATCTCAGTCACAAGAACCTCGCCCTTACGGAAATTCGCGATATCCTTCACATCACGGATAATATGCGCAGGACCTGAAGAAATCTTGCTACCGACCGCCTTGCCAATAACCAAAATTTTGCCCTTTTGCGACAAACGATACTCCTCAATGATGTTGCGATTCTTCCTTGACTGGACAGACTCAGGACGCGCCTGAACTATATACAACTCATTCAACTTGCCATCCTTTGCCCACTCAATATCCATCGGAACCCACTTGCCACGCTTCTTGCTGTAATAGTCCTCAATCACCATACCCCAATTCGCGAGCGCTAAAACCTCATCATCAGTCAAACAAAACTTTCTACGATCATTGTGAGGAGTGTCAATCTTCTTTATGGGATTCGTGCCCTCGGTCGCATAGATTATCTTCGTTGCCTTTTCTCCTAGCTTCTTATCGATAATAGGACGATAACCATGATGGAAAGTCGGCTTGAACACATAAAACTCGTCAGGATTCACAGCGCCCTGAACAACATTCTCTCCAAGACCATAGCTTCCCGTCACGTAAACAACATTTTGAAAACCAGACTCGGTATCCAAAGTGAACATGACTCCCGCACACGCGAGGTCTGAACGAACCATCTGCTGAACGCCAATAGACAAGTAAACTTTGAAATGATCAAAACCTTTCTCCGCACGATACGCGATAGCCCTATTGGTGAACAAAGAAGCGAAACAACGCTTGCACGCATCGATAAGATCATGCACGCCGCGAATATTCAAGAAAGTCTCCTGCTGACCGGCAAAAGAAGCCTCCGGAAGGTCCTCTGCAGTCGCGCTCGAACGAACAGCAACGTCAAGATCGTCAATCTTGCAATTTTTACACAACTCCTCATACGCCTTTGCGATCGCCACCTGCAAATCAGGAGGAACATCGCAACGCAAAATAATATCACGCGCGCGCCTACCAGCCTCTGACAATTTCTTCATATTACGCACATCAAGATTTCGCAAAGCCGCCATCAATTTCGACATCGCGCCAGACTTCTCAAGAAGATACTGATACGCATGAGCTGTCACCGCGAAACCATTAGGAACACGAACACCCTTTCGAGTCAAATTCTGATACATCTCGCCTAAACTCGCGTTCTTGCCGCCAACAAGCGGAACATCCTCTATTCCAATCTCGTTAAACCAGAGAATAAACTCATTCGAACGATCAGTCATCTACCACACCCCTTTTACAAACCAATAGAGAAAGAAAGTATATAAAGATTACGACAACGCGAGAAGAAACGAAATAATCATCACGACAAGAACTACTTCTTTCACACAAGGTAGCCTATACCCCTTCGGCTCTTTCTTCACTGACTCTACAAAACGCCTATCGTAATACATCCTCACTCACGAAAAAAAGAGAAAAATAAGTTATATAAAAATATAACGAAAAAAAGAAAACAAAAATAACGTTTATTCTTCAGACGCTAGCGACCAAATCGCCTTCAAAGCGACAACAACAGCCGCAGGGAAGACAAACGCGATCACATTGCCCAACATGCCTATAAGCAGTTTTGGCAACACGACAATCTGCGCGCCAGCACTCGCGCCTATGACGAGCGCTACTGCCGCCACGAGAAACTCCTGCGTCTCACGCGCGGTGATGTTCAAAACACCCACGATAAGACCCAAAAGCACCAAAATCCAAACAACCTTAGGCGTTTGCAACATCGGCATCAAAGCGGCGAAAACCGCGAGAACGACACCGATCAAAAACAACCAATGACCCACCTTACTCTCTTTCCTTGCCATTACCAATACCCCCCTTTTTTTGAATTATTGATTCAAGAAAAGCAAGACAGGTATAAAAAAGTAACGACAATACTCAAGTGCGGGAAGCAGGACGACTGCAGGACGTGGGAAGTAGGAGGACGGCGGGAAGGAAGACCGTTGGACGGAAAATGGCAGGTTCTAGCAGTCAATCCTCTGAAACATACTTCAACGGATAAAACCAAGCGCCGCTCGATCTGCGAAGCTTTCTAATGAGAAGCGTTGATGCCTGACTTGCAGGAGAACATATCGCGTACGTCAACCTGCCGAACGTAAGCTGAAAATGAAAAATACCGTTCTCAGGAATAGTCGGCATAAGGAACGACTTGGAAGAGAAACGAATCTTCTTGTCGATAAATCCAGCGAACTTCTCTCGAAGCGCATAATCAGGAATAAGCGCTTTCCAAAGATCATGGCCTTGAACATCGGCGATTACAGCGCAGTTTGTTCCCAGCTTAAGCGTAAGATCGACCCCCTCGCATTCCTCAAAAGGTTTTGCTGAATAATCATAACAGCCAGGATAACACTGCACTATTTTGAGCCTGTTTGAACCGGCATAACGCTTCACCGCCGTGGAAGTCATGTAAAGGTCGCGCTCCATGCAATCAGACAAAGAAGATTCAAGCGTCTCTGAAAATGTAAGCGGCCGCATCAACTCAACTCCAGCTACCAGCGCACGAGGATGAAGACAATAATCAGGAGTTTGGCACTGCTCATTCATATTCTTGAGCGCATCTGAAAGCGAATCGCCGCCAACTATCGCATAATCCCTGCACGCTTTACCTGAACGAAGAAGAGCGGTGAAATATCTATGCGATTGCGGGTCGTCACGCTCGAGCTTCATTAGTTCCTCATCCATTTCACAACACGTTCAGCAAATCATGCGCGTCAAGCGCAGACTCAAACATCTTGAATTTTTCTCTCGATTTGACCGCGAAACGCAATCTCAACTCGGCTAGCTCTGCCTTAGACACCTGCGCGGTCTTGTCAACGTCCAAAAGACCATAAGGATAACCCAAAAATGCGGGGTCCGATGAATTCAACGCAAGAACGGATGCCGCACTTTGCGCCTGCTCTTTGTCCGCAAAAAAATCACACCTGAAAACGTACTGAGAAAAAGGATTGAGTTTAACAAAACCCACTTCTCCGCCTGAAAAATACAGCCACGAACCCTCTTTTGCTATCGAACGCACAGCCACAACAGCACTATCGCCAGAATCCGTGCAAAGACGCGAGGTTTTTGACAAGCCGACCACAATGACGCCTTTTGACAAAGCCGCAGTTCTAAGCGAAAGACGCGCTGATTCAAGCAAAGAACCCCTCGCATCCAAATCGCCATCACGAACAACAATATCCCCTTTGGAAAGATGCTTGATAGACGCATCAACCAACTCAAACTCGAGCAGCTTTCTTACTGCGCCAACCACCGAAACCGGATCAGCCCTCAAACCAGAAAGAGCGAACGCAGGATCCTGCGCGTCAAACTCGAAAGAACGCAGCAAATCACCCTCGGTCGAGAATAAATCAACCTGAAAACCAATATCAAGATTACGCTTAACCGCGATTATCGAAAGAACATACTCGCTAACTGAACGAGAGACCCTGACGTTCTTCTCGTATTCAAGCACGCACGTTCTGATAAAACTCACGCACACATTAGGACCCGCCAAAACATCACCGCTTCCGCTGTCGATGAAGACAACTCTGCCTGCAGACGGCTCAATAGACGAAAAATACTCCGCTCTCAAAGGAATCCTCGCATGGCTTCCCACAAGAACAACAGAACTTTGCCTTTGCAAACGCTCACCAAGCAAAGGAATCAAACAATCAAACGCTTTCATAAAATAAATGGCTAAATAAGAGAATAAAAGGATATTGGTACTATACTACGCATGTGGGGAATGAAAGGCAGGACGGAAGGACGGCAGACGGATAGAAGTAGGACGTCGGATGTAGGTATGACGAAAGACTGCTCGCAATTTATGGCGGACAAACCCGGGCGAAGCGGCTAAGCATGAGACTCCCGCAGCCATTGCAATCGGAATTGTCAACAAGATCGACGACACCAAGCGCGTACAACTGGTCCTGCGCCGAATTCTGAACCACCCAAAATTGCATAGCAGTATTTCTATTCAACAAACCAAACACCAAAGCAGCATACTCCTTCAACAAATCCTTATCACCCTCAAACACCGCAAGCCAACCCTCATGCTTCACAACCTGCTCTTGCGTCAAAGGCTGGTTGTAAATATCATTTTGCAAGTCAAGCTGTGGACCTGCAAAATCACCATAATTCACACCCAAAAGCGACTCTCTAAAAGACGAGGGCAGCTCAAGCAAATGACTGCTCAAACGAACAATCTTAAACTTCGTACTACCACCCTTATACACAATCGCACTACACGAATCAAGCCAACTAGACCACAAACTACCAGCCCTACCAGTAGCCGCATACTGCGCCAAACGCGCCTGAATGTTTTCTTTAAACGTAAGCGGACGCACCACGCCAGCCTCAAAAGGATGCAAACCACTCGCATCACTCACACACTGCGCCCTCAACGCAGCAACAGCCTGACCAAAACGCAAATTCTCACCCTTGCCCGCACCAACCAAACCCCAAACGTGCGGCAAACACAAATCCAAACCAGCACTCAAACCAATACGCTTACGCTCAACACGAACCGCAAAAATATCCTGCGCCGCACCACTACGATGCGCTTTTCGCTCCAACTCACGCAACTTAGCATCAGACATAAAATAAAGACGACAACTAAACTACATAAACATTTCTAAAGACCTTTATCAGAACCCAAGCGCCCTTAACTTCAACGCGGCGAAAAAAAGAACAACAAACAACGCAGACCAGACCAAATTCTCAGCGAACTTCTTCCACGTCAGAGGAACCTTGATATCAACACCATAGCAGCCGCAGTTCTGCAAACGCTTCTTCTGAACAAGGCCCCACAAAACAAACACGTTCGCAGCCATCATCAACCCAAACCCGGCAATCGATGAGTAGACGAGCAATTCTCCTGAAAGAACCCACCAGCCAACAATGAACTCGACGAACGGCTGAACGTAAGCAAGAGGCTTCACCAAAACTCTTGGAAGAAGACCGTAAGATGCGATTATAATAGAGAAACCGCGAAGGTTCGGAAACTTAAGCGACGCAGTTATGATAAGAAGACAGCCAAGAACCACTCGCAAGAACGGCACAAAATACAGGACATCCATAACACTAACTGAAAAAAACAAGTATATAAAGATGTGTCGCATTCATAGAGTGGTATGAAATCCATAAAAGAGGCAGATGTCAAAAACAAAACAGTCCTTCTGCGAGTGGATTTCAACGTGCCGCTAAAAAACGGCGAAGTCGCTGATGACAGCAGAATACGCGCGAGCCTGCCCACAATAGAATATTTAAGAAAAAAAGAAGCGAAAATAATACTCATCTCACACCTAGGAAGGCCTGACGGCAAAGTCACAGATGAACTAAGACTGCTCCCCTGCGCCAAACGCCTAGAAAAACTCCTAAAACAACAAGTGCTCTATCAGCCAGACTGCATCGGAAGCGATGTCGAAGAAGCCGCAAACACAATGCACACAGCAGACGTGCTGCTGCTTGAAAACCTGCGATTCTACCCGCAAGAAGAAGCAAATGACACTTCATTCGCATCCAAACTCGCAAACCTCGCAGACATCTACTGCAACGACGCATTTGGAACAGCACACCGCGCGCACGCAAGCGTTGATGCCGTGACAACTTTCCTTCCAAGCTACGCAGGATTCCTGCTTGAGAAAGAAGTTCGCATGTTAAGCAAACTTGCCGCTCCAAAAAAACCATTCATAATCATAATGGGTGGAGCAAAAGTCTCTGACAAAATAAACGTCATCAACAAACTAATGCAAAAAACCGACGCTCTGCTAATCGGAGGAGCCATGGCGTTCACATTCCTCAAAGCGCTCGGAAACGAAACAGGAAAAAGCAAAGTTGAACTGGACAAGATTAATCTTGCAAGAACGCTTCTGAAAAAATACAAGAAAAAAATCGTACTCCCTGTTGACATCACGCTTGACAACAAAAAAGCGGTTTCTGTCCAGCACATCTTGAAAAAATCAGCAGGGCTAGACATCGGACCTTTGACCTCTGCAATCTACGCCGAAATAATCAAAAAAGCCAAAACAATATTTTGGAACGGACCTGTTGGACTCTTCGAGAAAAAGCCGTTCGACAAAGGAACCAAAACAATCGCTCTTGCAATAGCATCAAGCAAAGCCCTTAGCATAATAGGCGGAGGAGACACCCTTGCCGCGATCAGGCAGTTTAAGCTTGAAAACAAATACACACACGCGAGCACCGGCGGAGGAGCATCACTAGAATTCTTAGAAGGAAAAAAACTACCCGGAATCAAGGCACTAGAGAAATCCTGAAACGCTCAAGCGCAGTTCTTAACACGTCCCTTGCAGGAAGGTCATTTGGAACCTCAAGAGAATGCGCTTTTTCCATCAACTCCAAACGACTGCGGTCCAACTCTTTTATCCGCATGACAACCTTCTCGAACTCTTTCATCACTGAAATTCCTGCCAAAGCTTCCTGCACGCGCATCTCATTCTTGCGCGCGTTAGCATACTTATGCAAACGCTTCGCGAGCTCCTCTTTAACCATCAACTGAAGAGCAACAAGCGCTTGTTGAGCGGATTCACCACGAACACCCAACATACCAGTCTCAAGACCAACCCTAAGACCATTCACGTGCTCTAAAATACTGAATGAATAATCGTGAACAAAAGCCTGCAACGGATCCTGCGCGTACTTTTGAACAATGGGCTGCGGAACTTTTTGCGCGTAAGACTTAAGCGCAACCTGCAAAGGCCCAAAAACCTCAAGAACCTCAACACTCGCCTGCCTGCGCTGCGCGACAGCCGACACGACTTCTCCCTTCATCGAAGAATACTCAGCACTTGCAACAAGAGACTCCTTTTTTGATTTCAACAAGTCAAGCTCTGACTGAAACAGTTTAGCCTGCTCTAAAAACCCAAGCCTTATCTCCTCTTGCTCCTTACGAACAGCCATAACCTTATCAAGCTTCGCAAGACACGCCTTCACCTCATCAAGCTCCTCTTTTCGCAACGCAGAAGCTGAATCAACCACTTCCAACGCCATCGAAGAAAGCCAACTACGAACCTCCTCAACAGACTTTTTCTCGTACAGGAAACGTTTAAACCAGTTCATGCGACACGTTGCGACACTTTTATATACAACACCGCCAATAAACTCTATAAATACTTTTCCAACAAGTTCACGTGGCAACCAAAAAAGAGGCAAAGGCAAGCGCCAAAGAACAAATACTACAACTCTTTGAACAAGCACGCCTAAACGAAAAAAATGCGCAAAAACACATCAAAAACGCAATCAGAATCGCGCTTAAAAACAGAATCAGGCTTTCAAAAGAACTCAAAAAAACATTCTGCGCAAACTGCAACACGCTCTTCCACCACGGCAAAAACAGCCTTCTACGAGTGCGCAAAAACTACATCACGATACACTGCAAAACATGCCAACAGAACACAAGGATAGCCACATGAAAGAATACTGGTACTTCATCGCGATGATGCTGGTCCTCGGCATACTCGCAGGATTCTCAGGCCTTGCAACGCCCACGGGAGCGCTGATCGCAAACATCGAACCCACATGGGACTTTCCAACACAAGAATTCAACGGAAAAGACTTCACGATAGACCTATCAAAAACATTCTTCGATGCTGACGGCGATCGCCTCAACTATGGAGCAAAACCCAGCGAAGGAATCCACACGAGCGTCAACGAAACAATGCTCCACGTCACCGCGCAACAAAGCGGCATAATAACCCTACTTGCAACAGACGGAAAATCAGTTGTGCAGCAAGTGATTAACGTAGTTGTTTGATAATAAGTTGAAGAGAACACATAACGTGAAAACATTCCTAGTTGAAATCCATTGCGCAACCCCTGAAGAAATCCTGGCAAGCCTTATACCTGATGAACACTTCAACCACTTCGCGAGCATACTATACGACCAACAAGACAGAGAATCGTGCGCATACTACCGAGCCAACTGGAACCACAAAGGCAAATCGATTGCGCCACAACCCTGCATCAGCCTAACTGACGACGGCTTCTACACCCAAGAAGAGCGAAAAGAAATTTATCCGACAATCGAAAACATCATAGCACAGGCATCAGCAGGAATACGACGGATCGAGCACCACCTAATCACGCTGCCAAAAAAATTCAACCAGCAAGACTTTTCAAAATACGCCCGCTACTTAGAGAGAAACCCATTCTTTCGAACGGTCAACCACTATGTACATTACCTGCACGTTCCTGAACAACTCGCACAAAACACAGGATTCCCAGAAGAAAAAATCAAACTACACGAAGACGGGAAAGAAAGACTATATCGGGCTCTAAAACGAGAATGATAAGTTTCAGCGCCGCTTCAATTCTTCTCTTTGCAGCAACAGCGCATAAATGAACAAGCTGATGATGAACACTTCAAAGAATCCGTTGATGTGCACTGGAATGTTGATCACACCCATCCCTCGCAAGACTGTCAACGCTTCCTCAAGTATGAAAACTATAAGAGCTCCGAAAATAAGCTTCCACGGCATCAAGTAAACGCGCTTGTCACGAACAGGCGTGTTGAACAACTTGATAAACAGGAAAACAACAATAACAACCAGCCCCAGATTGTAAAGCGGAGCTACCTGCGCAAGAGAAAGGCCAAGGCTCATTCCGCACATCCCCTTGTGGCATCAATTTGCCTAACTAATGCGGCGATAAGGAAAATAAGAATGAAGCTTGGAATCACGTGAGTTAGCCAAGGAGTGCTCCAAACACCAAAAACCTTAAGCGCGCCGAAAACTTCCTCGGCAGTGAAAAGAACCAACGCGAAAATGAGCGGCCTCCACGCAGAAAGGTGCCTTCGCTGAGTGGACTTATGGAACAAACTGAGCGCGAGCAGACCCGCGATGAAACTCAACATGACCGCTGTCAAAATCGCTATACCATATACCCAATCATACGGACTTAACATTGCACACCTCTTTGAAATACCCTTAGACAACTTCATTTATAAACCTTTTCATCGCAAAATATATAAAGAAAACAACGGCAGACAGCCATATGACCGACCCAGAACAGCAAAATCAACCTTCACAACCTACTGATCAAGCTCAAACCACGCCACCAATACAGCCCACTCCACCAGTTCAAGAACCTGCTCAACCTGCAGCAAAAGCACCGCCCGAAGTACCAAACAGGCTCATTCAACAAGTAAAAAACATAGGATCACCAATACCAGGAAAACTCGAAGAGCTAAAAGCATTCATCCTCGAATGCAAACGAGTCCTTCGAGTAACCAAAAAACCAGACAAACAAGAATATACAACAATAGTCAAAATTTCAGCAATCGGAATGGCGCTCATAGGAGCACTAGGATTCATAATCTTCTTCGCAAAAGAAATCTTGTTCTAAAAACACGCGCGCAGAGAATGACTCACTTAACCTTCTCGTTATAGAACGACGCAAAGTTTAAATACCAAGCAACCCAAAAGACTCGAATGGAAAGAGGTGAAGCGCTGGTCGTGTTAAGCGTTGTTGCCCTCGTCGGCATCATCGCAAGCACAACACTTCTGCTCACCAACCCCGCAGGAGCGGTTGCCCAAGGCCAATCAATAATACCACAGCCAAGGTCAAGCCCGATACTCTGCGAACAAGGAACGCAAGCGTTCCTCTTAAGCACAGGACCAAGATTTGCAGTCTTTTGCTGCCCCGAAGACATGATAGGGCAGAACGAGTGCAAAGAACGTCACACCATATATTCACAATAAATTCATACTAACAATTCGCGCAACGCGCAAGGAGGTAAAGAATGGCAGACAAAAAAGAAGTGAACATCTTGCTTTTAGGAATCGTGGCGATTCTAGCCATCGTTGGATTGGTGCTCTTATTCACCAGCCCAGCGGCGACCGGAAAAGCGTTCGTTCCACCACAACTCCCGCCTGATGTACAATCACCGGCGCCAGTTGGATACGGCGGAGTCCCTGCAAACATGCAATCAGGACAAATAGGCAATGCAATCATCGTCCCAACGCTCGAAGGAAGCAACCTTGAACGCTGTCCGAATGGACGAATGAGAACACGAGAAATGGGCAACATCGACTATGAAGCAATACCAGGACACCTATGCAACTGGTTCTACTGCCCAGGACTTCAAGATTCAAACGACGCATCAGCGCGTCCAATAATGGCCTGTAAAAAGGTCTAATTTTTTCTTTTAATATTTTTTTATTCACGGAGAAACTAAAATGAACAACGACAGCTGGGGACTAATATTATTCGCATTCGTAGCCCTAGCAGCAGTCTTCTCATTCATACTTGTCCTCGGCGGACCTGAAGAAACAACAGGCAGCGCCACACACTCATCAAAAATAGGAACAAGCGGATTCCAATGGAGAGACGCAAACCTTGCCTGCAGCAGAGGCACGCACTGCGAAGATGGACTTCCAGGCATTCCAACAGGCAAGTATGATAATGTGCGCGAACTATACGAATGCAGATGCCCAAGCTCGAATCCTACATTTATCATGTGGCGCAGTGTTTACCAATAGACGCGCATCGTAACGCCATATCGAGATTCTTCTGCGAATACCAGTAAATAGGAAGCGCATCCAAATCAACTGGCTTTGTCATTTTTCTTACAAATTCGATTGTTTTCTCAGGATACCAAATATCACGATCATCAATACTAATTGAAAGCCGCTTATTTAACTCAACAGTTGATAACTTTTCCAAAAAAACACCATACCTCGCCTGCCGTTGGGCAAGCTCCTGTTCAATAACTTCCCGTTCGTTCATAGGAATTGCGACAAGCACATCGCCCGCAATCTCCAATCGAGGATATGATTCTACGCCGAACCGGTTGGCGCCCCCCTTCATCGTAGCGCATAGCGCTATCTCAAAAACATTACCAAAACCATCATCAAAAAGCTCTCCATCCCGTCTTGCGATATGAACCGCAGAGCGAATATTCTCCCTATTCAAATCATAACTTTTGATTGCGCCCTTTGAACTGCAATGACTGAACCCCAGATACGTATATGCCAATACCTTCTCAAGCGGAACAAATACACCCACACCACCTGTTCTAGAATCCCAATTCAGCATAGCCGGATCAGAATACTTAAACGACACGAAACCAGTGGAAAGACTAATGTAACTATTAGTTGTGAAAAAATCTTCCTTCCCACCCACAGTCATCGAACTTCCCCTATGCGTACTCACCTTGCCAAGCAACCGCAGAACTTCCTCAGAAGACATCACAACCCCTGACAAAAGAATATCCAAAAATCCCTCACGCCTCGTAGCGTACGAGCACAAAAGCCGCACTTTATCATCAGGCAGTTCTTTATATAAGCGATTTATTGCAGCGTCATCCATATAAAACCGAACGCCTAAGAATAGTTTAAAAACGTTTCCCATCAGTAAAGCTTTTTAACTGAACATTTCCCAGTTCTAATATGCACCCGCTCCTACCTGATAAATTACAGGAAGTTCTCAAAAAAGAAGGCATAACCGCTTTTCGCCCATCACAGCACAAAGCGATACACGCAGGGCTATTGGACACCAAAAGCGTGCTGATATGCACTCCGACGGCCAGCGGAAAAACATTGATTGGGGAAATGGCAGCAATAAAACACATACTTGAAGGCAAAGGAAAAGCAATCTACATCGTGCCATTAATCGCGCTCTCAAACGAAAAAAGCAAAGAATTCAAACGAAAATGGGGACACCTTTGCAAAATAGCCCTCACAAGCGGAGACCTTGACAGCGCTGACAGCTATCTGATAGATTACGATCTGATAATATGCACTTCTGAGAAATTAGACTCGCTGATAAGGCACCATTCACCCTGGCTCTCGCAGGTAAGCTGCGTCATCATCGATGAAATACACCTATTGAACGATGTTGAAAGAGGACCCACGCTAGAAATACTCATAACAGTCATAAAAAAACTGCTCAAAAATGTGCAAATAATAGGTTTATCCGCGACAATCGGAAACGCGCCGGAACTTGCAAAATGGCTAGAAGCAGAACTCGTGGTTGATGATTGGAGACCGGTTCCGCTAAAGAAAGGAACTCTTTTTGGGACAGAACTCGAATTCATTGAATAATGCTGACTTTTGAGAGCCACCACATCAAAGAAGCGCAAACAAAAGGCATACTCGCAATCAGAAGCCCGATGAAAACTCCGGCGTAATCAAGCTCGAACAATTCTTTACCCGCCCTAAAAAACGTAGCCGCTCCAAGAACACAGCCGAACGCGAGCAGCAAAACTGATGCCGCCAACCCAAACGGGATGAATGCCGCCGCGCCAGCGAAAAACACCATAACCGAAGGAGCAACCGCCGAAAGAACAACCATCGCAAGACCCTCATAAAACCCTCCCTTGCCATCCAAAACGTGCAAAGCCACGCTCAGGAAAAAAGACGTGACTAAAAGCGCCCCAAGAGAACCAAACAAGAAAAACAAAACGTAAGACACCGCATTCGCAGTCGTCGGCTCAAGAAAACGCCAAAGGAAAAAAAATACGCCCACAGTTGCGAACAATACTGATGTTAGCAAATATAGCAAAACCTTCGAATAACTCGGATGCTTAACCGCGCGAATCTCTGACAACGGATCATACAATAATGCAAACATCATACACCCCTTTAGTTCTATTGAGAACAGCAGACTATTTAAACTTTGTCTGAATAAATCACGCCATGAAATGCAGCGATGAAGAATTCAAACAAAAACTAACTCCTGAACAATACGAAGTACTTCGCAAAAAAGGAACTGAACGCGCTTTTAGCGGCAAACTACTCCATAACAAAGAAAAAGGAACGTACATGTGCGCTGCGTGCGGAGCAGAACTATTCGGAAGCGATGCCAAATTCGATTCAGGAACAGGATGGCCAAGCTTCGATTCCGCCAAAAAAGGAACAGTTGAATTACGAGAAGACAACAGCCACGACACGATACGAACCGAAGCTGTCTGCAAGAAATGCAAAAGCAAAATACGAACTGAAATGCTTAAGGTGCTGCAGCACGAAGTATCCTGCAGAAAATGCGGCTCAAAA
>Ga0209542_10008971_pt1 | contig 18494 bp, 18 predicted proteins | sample RifCSPhighO2_01_FD_184028 | JGI IMG/M metagenome (GOLD analysis project Ga0209542, IMG submission 184028) | Soil microbial communities from Rifle, Colorado - Rifle CSP2_plank highO2_0.1 (SPAdes) (version 2) | ecosystem: Environmental > Terrestrial > Deep subsurface > Rock core/Sediment ...
TCTGTACCGTCTGCCTCGACATGCCTATCAATCTGGAAATTTTCATTACATCAAGCCTAGTGCCTATGCGTCCAGTGAGCATTCTAACCAAATTAACAATATTAGTGCTCTCTTTGAAATCAGACAGCGATTTTATATCTATATTTATGTACGAGCTTAAGATATCTTCGAGCAATCTCTTCTTTTGTTCATCGCTTGTGGCAATGACAACCTCGGGGAAACCCCCAAATCTCACATACTCTTCGTAATATACCTTTAGTCTCTCGTACTCGTGTTCATCGAAGCTTTCGGTAAACACATTTTTATTTTTATCTATACCCGTGGCACTATCATAAGTAACATTTTTAAATGTCAGGAACTCGCCAAAATCTAGTGGAGCTAACTCGAATATCTGTTTGCGACCGGCTAGAGACTCGGAAAATAGATTTTTTAGATAATAAGAACTTGATCCTGTGAGTATAAACTTGATGTCATAGTGGTCGTAAAGATACTTAATCGCGCCGGAACTCTCTGGAACCAGTTGAATCTCATCTATCGCAACATACATTTTCAGCTTACTATTAATCCCCCGACGCTCCAGTGTGCGAATAATGTTATCTTGATCTCGATCTAAGAAAATATCCCTGTTTGCTAAATTCTGAAAGTCTAAAAATATTTTATTATTTGAGTTAATCTCCGACAAAAGTTTGTTAACAAGGGTAGTCTTCCCTGTGCGACGCATGCCCGTAAGTATCGTAACCTGCTTTTCATCAAGATGGGACTTGAGAGCCTTATGGATTTTGCGTTCAAAAAACGGCATGTCTACATTTATCATATCAAGAGTATACACAAAGTCATACTATATGTAAAGTACAGTTATACACATTCACAGCCCGATGTCTTCCAGCATCTTAACTCGGGCGTTTCGGGTGTCAAAATCTAACTCCACTGTTATTACGTCTACTTGCCATTCTTGATCTTCTGGTAAGTTTCTATCTAGGCAGTACGTCTGTACAGCGCGGGAGAGGCGCTTTAGTTTCCACGGATGCACGTTCTCTTCTGCCTCCCAGCTATCACCCGAAGGCTTAACCTTCGCGAAGGTTAAGCCTTCGGAGTTGCGGGTAACGCTCTTCACCTCCACAAAGTGATAGGTACTGTCCTTTATGGCTACTACGTCTATCTCTCCCCATTTCTTCCAGTAATTGCGCTCAATCAGTTTGTATCCGTGCTTTTTTAGGTATTTACAGGCCACATCTTCCCCCGTTTTGCCCACTTCAGCCCTGTTTGGCTTGTCCTTCATGTTTCTATATTTTAAGCCATTTTTGACGAAATCACGTGTCCGTTATCCACTGTATCCACAGAGTTATCCACTGTTTCTAGGTCAAAACGGCTCTAAATAAGGCCTTGCTTCTCGGACAAAAAGCCATTTATATGCCCCTGGCCAGAATTGAACTGACATTGTCTCCTTCGGAGGGAGACGTCCTATCCGTTGAACGACAGGGGCTAGTTAATCTCTATGCGGGCACCGGGAATCGGACCCGGATTTCAACCTTGGCAAGGTCGTATTTTACCACTAAATTATGCCCGCCTTCGCTAAAGCTACGGCGGGCAGGCCCGCAACTAGCGTTGGTTGTGATAGTATAATGATTATTATCCATTATTTCAATGCTCCCGTGGTGAAATGGATATCACAAATGCCTTCGAAGCATTCGTTCCAGGTTCGAGTCCTGGCGGGAGCATAAATCCATGAAACTAAACATTCCTCACGAAATTGCTGATATCTCTGCGAAACTCTCGAGTGCCGGGTTCGAGGCTTACCTCGTTGGTGGTTGTATCCGCGACTTATTGCTTGACAGGAAGCCTAAAGATTGGGATCTGACTACCAATGCCACTCCAGACCAAATTGTGGGCGTATTTGGAAGTGATGAAACATTCTACGAAAATGATTTCGGCACAGTCACAGTAAAGAACCCCACTTCGTCCACGCCAGAGGCGGGACTACGCGGGGCAAGCGAGCAAGATCCTTCACTGCGCAATGTGGAAATTACGCCATACAGATTAGAGGGCAAGTATTCTGACAAGCGCAGACCGGATACTGTAGAATTTTCTGACAAATTAGAAGATGATTTAAAGAGACGAGATTTTACAATCAATGCAATTGCTTACGATCCTATTAAAGACAATCTTGTTGACCCTTATAAAGGACAAGAAGATCTAAAAGACAAGTTGGTGCGCGCCGTGGGCAACCCGGTTGAGCGATTCGAAGAAGATGCTTTGAGATTACTGCGCGCCGTGCGCATTGCCACAGAGCTCGGCTTTGCAATTGAGGCCGAAACAGCGAATGCAATTAGCCAAACGGCGCCTCTATTGGGCCACATTGCCAAAGAGCGGATACAGGTAGAGTTTAGCAGGATCGTCATGTCCGATAACCCCTTAACAGGCATAGTCCTGTGCCAAAAATTGGGTTTGCTTGCCCACATCATGCCCGAGCTTGAACAAGGCATTGGCTGTGAGCAGAATGGCGATCATATCTATCACGTCTGGGAACACAATTTAAGAGCCGTGCAGCACTCTGCCGAACGCAACTGGCCACTGCACGTGCGCATATCTGCGCTACTGCACGACGTGGGCAAACCCAAGACGCGAGTCTGGAGTGACGAGAACAAAGACTGGACATTCTACGGCCACGACGTGGTGGGAGCACGCATGGCGGCCACAATGCTCGAGCGGCTCAAATATTCGCACGAGATTATAGAAAAGGTGACTAAACTTGTGCGCTGGCACTTATTCTTTACTGACATAGACAAGATCACCCTCTCGGCAGTAAGGCGTATAGTTTCAAAAGTAGGCTCAGACTTAGTGTGGGACCTAATGAACGTGAGGGCTTGTGACAGAATTGGCATGGGCAGACCTAAAGAAGTCCCCTATCGCCTACGCAAGTACGAGAGCATGGTAGAAGAGGCTATGAGGGCGCCCGTATCAGTGCAGATGCTTAAGATAGATGGGACGAAACTTATAGAAATTAGTAGAAACTTGCGCCTTGAAGGGCGCGATACTGGGGGACCGTGGGTAGGGTGGGTTTTGCATGCATTACTCGAAGAAGTCCTCGACGACCCCGCTAAGAATACAGAAGAATATCTAGATAAAACGGCCAAGAACCTAGCATCTCGCCCAGACGAGGAGCTGCGAGCACTGGGAGAAGCTGGCAAAGAGAAGAAAGACGAAAAAGAAAATATCGAACTAAGTGAGATTAGAAAGAGGTACGGAGTGAAGTAGGATATACACACCTCATATTTGACTTAATTTGTGGTTTCGTATACCATAGATTATATGAAATATACGCGAAAACAAAATATCGCTTCTGAATTGTGGCCCAAACGGGCACTTATCATCTATGGTCCACGTAGAGTGGGTAAAACCACATTGTTAAAAGATTACCTAGTCCAAGAAGGCAAAACTACCCCGCCTGACAAAGTATTTTACGGAATCGGAGAGGACATAAAATTACGAGAGCTCTATCAATCCGAGGATCGTAGCCGATTGATCAATTTTGCTACACCGTACGACATAATAGCCATTGATGAAGCACAATATACACCAAGTATAGGATTGGGGACGAAGATGATCATTGATGCCCTACCGGAGAAAAAAATCGTGCTGACTGGTTCATCATCATTTGATTTGTCCGGACAAATTGGCGAGCCATTAACTGGCCGACATTTCACTCTTACACTTCTACCAATTGCCCAATCGGAAATGTTGGCGGGCAAATTCGAGCTTACCAACGCCCTACACGATTATCTCGTCTTCGGATCATACCCAGAAATATTAAACGCGGGGGACAGTAGCACAAGGATAAAACTGCTTAACGAACTCGTTTCGTCTTACCTTTTCAAGGATGTGCTAATTCTAGAGAAAATAAAATCGCCAAATCTCCTGCGCGACATCGCCGCATGTCTTGCTTTCCAGCTTGGCAACGAGGTCTCAATGAACGAAATAGCTGTTGCTGTTACTTCAGATGTTAAAACAGTGGCGCGATATCTTGATCTGTTAGAGAAAATGTTTGTAATCAAGCGCGTGCGCGGGTTTAGTCGTAATCTGCGAAATGAAATTGTAAAAAAGGCTAAATACTACTTCCTGGATAATGGCGTACGCAATGCTGTCATCTCTCAGTTTAATCCCCTCCATTTGCGCAATGACATCGGAGCCCTATGGGAGAACTTTATATTTATGGAGTTATTCAAAAAAAGCAATATAGAGGGCAGATTCGATAACTTCTATTTCTGGCGTACTCATGCGGGACAAGAGATAGATATTATTCGTGAGCGAAATGGAGTACTAGAACCAATCGAATGCAAGTGGTCTGGCGGCCAAGGAGCCAAACTGCCCAAGGTGTGGCAAGAGGCCTATGGCAATACCCCACTCACTGTGGTCACCAAAGAGAATTATCTGGACATCCTGTTGAAGCCGAGTTGAGTGAAATTAGAAAAAAGTACGGGGTGAAATGATCCCCAGCGGTCGGACCGCTGAGAAAAAGAAAAAGCTCGGGGATTGGCGTGCACAGCCAACCCCTGAGCTTGATGCCTTTGCGGCGAATCATTCGCTTGTTCGCGCGTCGCGATGCGCACTCATCCACTCACCTGGAAGTCCGGCCAGTAAGCGCGGCCAGCCACTTGGTTGTGGTCGCGTCATGGCTCTCAACCTTCGTCTCTCCGCACCGGGCATGTTCGCCCAAGCATCGAGCAGTTTCTGGACGTCCTCATTCATGTCGACTACCTCCCTTATGTATTGTAGCAAATATGTCAAAGGATAGGGTAAGATAGTATAATCAACGCATGAACAATCCGGAGCAGGAACATTTCCGCGAATCTGAAACGAGCCAATCGCCTTTTGCAGAAGCAGAGAATATCGATTTGCTTGAGACTGGACCGCGGGACCTAGTACAGGCTCACCTTTTGATTATGCTTTTCGGGGCGGAGAACGACACTGCCCATCTGGGATACATGACTAAGTACAACAAAGTGATCAGCGACATACTAAACGGTACCAGCAGTAAAAGCATTCGAATCCGCGCTCTTGCGCGAGCAGGAAAGTACGAAGAAGCAGCTAAACTTCTCTTGCCCCTTGTGCCCCAGATTGTGTAAATTATTCTACTTGTGAATACCACTCGATTTTGCGCGTTGCGCGCATAACTGCCGCTAGGGCCACGAAGAGGAAGAGAGTGCCGAATAAGAGGGCGAAGTTCTCAAGTTGCAGAATTGCATAGAGATACGCGTAGAGCACAATTAAGATAGCGGCTATTATCCAGGCGCGCGATTTGGCTTTTAACACACTGGCAGAATATGCCGTCACAAGTCCCAACGTAAGGATGCTGGAAAGTAAATATGCGAGGGCAAAGCCGATGTGTTCGGAGAATGAGAGAAGGAGTAAGTAGAAGAGCACGAGAGCGGCGCCGATGAGCAGATACTGGAAAGGGTGCACGCGTGTGCGCGAGATCACTTCGAATAAGTAGAAGGCTAAGAATGTGAGAGCGATAAAGAGGATTGCATATTTAACAGTGCGGCTAACTAGCGTGTAGAAAGTAACTTCGCGGAAAAGATTAACGCCGAAGGCTGAACTTGCAAGTGCTTGGCCATATTTTTCTCCCGAATTAGAATAAACATTGATGGGCTTAACTCGCGTGCCAGAGTCGAAGAAAGCTTCTGGGTAACTCACGGCATCTGACGAGAGCGACATCCCCCCACTGGTGCCTACCCAAGCGCTCGGGTAGGACCGGCCGAGCGAGGAGATATGCCAAGTAGCTTTAAAATCATTTTTATTTATAGTTTCAGTATCAGGTAAGTATGCGCCAAAGAATGATGGCGAGCCCCACGGAGCACTTGCGCTTACTTTAGTCACTTCTCCCAGTGGCAAGAACGAGATGCCCTTGCTGCCCGTAACATCAAAATCAATTTTAAAACCAATGTACGGACGAATGGTTACGCCTCCGGTTGGAGAAGAGAGTCTTGGGATAGGTGCCTGCACCCCCATGCCGTTCACGTTCCACATTGACGATCCGGGCACAAAAGATAACGCACCTCCATCTAATTTTAGGTCAGTGACGGTAATGTTGCGTGTATCGGAAAGTCCCATCACCAACGTTGCCTCTCGCCAGATAAGTGAGGACGGAGTGATATCAAGCGATATCTGTTCACTCGGGCTCGGCAATCTGAAGCTACCAGACATTGCCATGTGTGAGCGATAAACTGGGGCGCTGAATATTCCCCTAGAACGCACTTCAGGCTCGAGCTTAACGTCTGCGTTAAGTTCCTTGGGCAAGATATACAAATTTTGGCGCACTATTTGTGAGGGCGCGTTGGTAGTAGCAATAAGCTTATTGAAGGGCACCACGATCACGGGGCCGGCGATAAGTTGCGGTCTGCCCCACTGCTCGGCAATTTGCATCTCGGCCTCGCTCTGGCGAGAGCTGCGTTCACTGATAATGCCAAGCACAAGCAAGCTCGCAATCCAGCAGATAATCACAAGGACGCCCACCACAATCATCTTGCCGGTGTGGCCAGCCAAGCGTCTAGCTTTCTCAAAAGTATTTGGAATCTCCATATAGTCACTCTACATAACTCCCCCACCAAACACAAGGTGGCAAGTCATTTGTATAAAAAGTTGAGCCCGGGTCCAGCTTCGGTTCGACCTTGCGATCGTACCTAACTGGCCCGGGCTGTGCTACCGATCCAACTTCTCTTACTCTCTTCGCTCGACCCGACCGGGCCAAGCGAACGACTCCGAGTGATACCCCAAGCAGGATACGCAGTGGCGCGCTGATGCTCCCGAGGCTGCAGTCCTCAAGAGGAACCAGTCCCGATGCTCAAGGGTGCGCCCCTGCTAGCCGTATTCAGCGATTTACCCCGGGACGGCGACGCCGCCCGGTAAAACCCACTACGGAGTGAAAAGTTACATTGTGAGACCGGACGTGTCGCCGTGGCCGATTCAATCGGCCGGCCTGAGCTTTACTTTAGCTTTCCAAAGGCTTCGGTAAGCTCTCGGTCAGTGGCGAGCGTCCGGGGGTAGTATAGCAAGCCCCCAGAATTTGTCAAGCCCCCTGCCCTATTGACTTAGGGTTGAGCATGTTTTAGGGTTCGGAGTGGAAAGGGAGGACCAAACCATGAAGGTACGCGCGATTGCGCTTCTAGCGGCCGCTTCGGCACTTTGCGGACAAGCGGCAACTGCACACCCCAAGGTCGAGAACAAGGCTCCGGCGAACTTGGTGGACATCCACTCGCCCATCGACTCGCTCACTTTCAGAACTCACGTGAGCTACCGCATCAAGACGCCGAAGGGCAACACGCTCATCGTGCCGGCACTTGCGCCGCTGCCCAAGGTGATCTTGCCCACGCCTACGCCGGTCACGTTCACGGCCACGGATGTAAACGTCCTGTCGGGCGGTAACATGCCAAGCACGCCAGTTCCCGCGACAGGGAGCGCGGCAAGCGCAGCGCCGAACGTGGTCACGTCGGGGGCCGCACAAAGGCCGACCATCATGCCACTGCCCAAGGGCATCCAGGCACGCAGTGGTCCTGGCCGATACAACGTCATCGTGGAAGAAGGCGAGACGCTCGCGGCGAAGCTACGCGAACTCGATGCGGCTCGACCGGGCCAAGATTGCCTCGACCTCTACCAAGAGATGCCAAGTGAGCGCAGTAGTACCGTCATCTTCTTGGTGCAGTGCTCGCCCAAGGAAATCGTACATACACCTCCACTGCCAGCTGGGGTCGAGGACATGGGCAACGACCGCTACCAGATCACGGGCAATCGCATCACCTTCGAGCGGCGGCTCGGCGAACTCGAAGCGGTCAGGCCGCCGGGTCTCCTATGCCAGAGACTCGAACAGAGGGGCGACAAGACTCTCGTCGCCTGCCACAAGAGAGGCTGGCAACAGGAGAAATGCCTGCCCGTCGAACCCGAGGATCCGGCCCAAGAAGCAAGAGGAGCACCGCCGGGCCCGCTCTTGAAGTAGAGGAAGGAGGATCGCATACCAAGGGGGAGCTAGTTCGAGCTCCCCCTTGTTTCTTTATCAAGGCGCTTAGCTTCGGACCAGGCGAGTTCGAAAATTTTCTTCATAGCACCCGATATCTCCTTGCTCTCTATGGTTATACCCATTTTCTCTTTCCACGAAGCAATCATGACTTTATTGTCGTAAATATTTATTTCCGGAGAGAACGAATATTTATCTCTCGGTACATGCACGGACTCGCGCATTTCTACCCTGTCCCGAGCAGAACGTTCGTCGGCCTCCTTAGTATGCGGGAATATAGCTCGTATACTAATGCCTGCTGCTGTACGACGATTGTAGTATTTTGGAAAATAATCTGGCAAACCAGCATTCGTATCCTCCACTGAAGCGAAGGCTCGAATAGTCTCATGCGAGGACAGCGTGTCTTCGTACACGTGCCGCAAACCATCCTCACCTTCGTAGAAACGCACAACTGGTTTGTCGGCCACTGCATGGATGGACTTCAGTTCGGGCACAAGATCTTCAATAACCACCAAATAATTTTCGTCTCGCTTGATTCGCTCTTTCTGAAATTTTATTAAATGATCCGGGGACTCTGATCTATACTCTTGTTTGGGTTCCTTACCAAGTGGCGTGACAAGACGCTTACTTGCAAGAGAACCAAGAATGTCGTAAGCGGTTGTGCGATTGATACCCGCCAAGCGCGCCACGCGAGCGGCCGTGGCTTGTCCAAGCTCCAAAAGTGCCAGATATACGCGCACTTCTCTATTCGATAAGCCAATAGTCTCGAGAGCTGTAAAAAGCTTGTCGCGATTCATGTTTGCATACTACGCCCACTGCTTAAAAGTGTCAATAGAGTTCCACCCTTTACAACACTATCACTAAAAGTGGCTTTACTTAGCCACTTTTATATTAACTTTATGATGCAATATCTCGACAATTTGTCAAACTCCTCTATCCTTGTTGGTGGAAAGGAGATTGAAAGACTATGAAGATCGCCCTGGTTCAGCCGCGCTACCCGCACGGCAAGGCCCAAATCTACCTGCCAGGTGGCCTCATGAACCTGGGCAGCCGCCTCATGCATGCAGGGCTCGAGGTCGACCTCTTCGACCGGAACCTTGATCCCCTGCCCGATCATCACAAGTACGACGTGGTGGGCTTCTCGGTTCTGGGCCCTCCGTACATCCCAAGTGCCATAGCTGAAACGCGGAAGCTCCGCGCTCGCGGCTTCACGGGCAGAGTGCTCGTGGGCGGTGAAGGTGTAGCGCGCCTCGAGCAGAGCGACTTCGGCTGCTGGTTCGGTACTAGCTGCACCCGCATCGCGAACGACTCGGATCTCGCACGTGAGCTGGGGCCAAACGTCCCAAGTATGTACGAGACCTCGATGCGCGCAATGCTTGAGAAGCTCCCGATCAAGCGCCAGAGGCTCTACCTCACGCGCGAGTTTGGCCTCTTCATGAGCCAAGGCTGCAAGTTCAACTGCCTCTTCTGCGCGGCCACCAAGCGCAGTCCCGAGATGTACCGCTCGCTCGCCTCACTCGAGGACGAAATGCGCTACGTCTGCGAGATGATCTCGGGTGCGGGGCAGAAGCAGCTCGAGTGCTACCTCTCCAACCTCGACTGCTTCCAGAACGTGCACCATCTCGAACCGCGTCTGCAAGCCATCGCGCGGATCGCAGTGGAACACGGGCTCGAGGTGAGCATCCGCGCTCTGGCAACGTCACGTTGCACCACCGAGGCATGCGCCAAGGACCCTGACTTGCCACGGCGACTGCGCTCTTACGGTCTCCGGATCGTGGGCTTCGGCGCTGACGGGGCAGACGAGGAAGTGTGGAAGCGCGAGAACAAGCGCCACAACAACATCGGGGAACTCCGCCTGGCAGTACGCACCATGCGCGGCGCGGACATAGTGCCAGAAGTGCTCATGGTCTTCGGCTTCAAGGACGACTCGGAGCAGAATTTGACGAACGACGTAAAGTTCTGCTTCGAACAAGCTCACGGGGGTGCCGCCATCCGGCCGTATCTGGGCAAGACCTACACACCCTCGGGCAACTGGCCGAGGCAAGGTGAGGAGGGTTACGAATTCACTCTGCCCTTCCGCGAGGACCCCGAGCTTCTGCTCAACCTCGACTACGCCATGTGCGGGTCGGAGTACACGCATCCGGATCCGACCCAGCGCAACCTGGCCAATAGAGCCTACCTCCAGGTCGTAAGCACACTCGGTCCGGAGCGCTGCCCCACGTCACCACTCACGCCGTTCACTCGGAAGGGGTTCGGGGCACGCAAGAAATCGGCGATGGCCATCAACCGCCGCCAACCCTTCGATCGCTAGATCTCGACTCACTTGTCCCCTCGGGCCGCCGGCTCGAGGGGATTTTGTTTGCCAAGGTGAAGTGGGGTTACTTTCTTTTGCCTAAACTCTTGCCATGAAAAGCTTTGTGCACATCTCCCAGCTGCCGATCTGTTACATGGGTGTAGATCTGGGTGGTGGCAATGTTTGCGTGGCCCAATAGCGCTTGCACGCTCCTTAGGTCTGCGCCGTTGCTCAAGAGATCTGTTGCAAATGAATGGCGAATTACGTGCGGGGTTACCTTGCGGGTGATGCCGGCTTTGATGGCGTAGTGCTTGACTATGCGCTGGACTGACCTTGGGGTAACGCCAAAAAGGCTTTCACGTGAAATGTCTCCCTGCTTATCCAGGTAAGCTTTCACGTGAAACTTGGCGCTATCAGAGAGGAATACAACCCGAACCTTCTCCCCTTTCCCTCTCACCGAGAAGCTGTTAGCGTGCCCGCCAGCCCTCTGGCTGGAAAAGTCTATGCTATCTACCTTCAGGTTACACAGTTCTGAAACCCGCAGGCCTGTGCTAAATAACAGCTCTAAAATGGCTCTATCCCTTAGTCCGTTTTCACGTGAACCATCTGGGGCTGATAATAGCCTCTGGAGCTCCCCTTGAGAGATCAGATCTAGATCTCTTTGGCCAGTCTTGGCTAACTCTATCCGATCAGGGCTTAAAACGACCATTTCACCTGCCAGCGCAGGCGGGCGTGAAATGAGGTACTTAAGAAACGTTCTGATGGCTATAACATAGTAATTCTGTGTGTTTTTCTTGAGATTCTGGCGGTTTAGCCATAATCTGAACTGCCTCACGCTTTCATCAGTAATTTCACGTGTACCGCTTATTTTCTGCTGTTCTATGAAGCGAGCTAGGTAGTGATCGTAATTCTCGACAGTTTTAAGACTACGGCCCTTCTCGATCTCTAGATACTCCAGAAACTGGAGCTTAAGAGCCTGTATGTCTTTTAGATCATGTCGCACAATATAAGTGTACCATATGGGCCTCGCCCCGCGGAGCCTTGGCGGAGTGGGGTTATCCACAGTGTCTTTTATATTATGCTTGACTGTCCTTTAGTGTCCTTTATACTAGTAGCTGGAACTGGATAGGCAGTTAACTCGAGACTCGGATCTCCGCAAGGGGAGCCGACGAAGGGTTAAGCACCTCTTCTGGATCATTGGTCTCTCTATTTAATCTCGATGTGGTTCTCCTCCTTATCCGCATCGAGAATTGCTGCGCGGCATTTCGGCGTGATTGATCTCTTCGGAGACCAGAGCACGAAATCCGGGTAAGCAGAAGTGAAGCCCGGACCTTGGCGCTGCTGGCGCCACCTATTCAAATTTTTAGTTCACAACATCGAATAGGCAGGCCGGGCTTTTCGTTTGCCCCGCGAAGCCAAGTGAATTTATTTGGCGAAGTGGGGTTTGTGCATAAAAGACTTGACACGCCTTTTATATAGGAGTAGCTTGGTGATTGGAGCAGGCATCGGAGACTAAACCGCGAAAGCACCTACCCGCGCGAAAAGGGAGGTATGCAAGACTTAAGCAGGCGAGTTTCCGAGCCAAAGACATCCGCAAGTGCACGCCGCCATGCGGAGCAACAGAACCCTCGAGCAACGTGGAGGACCCAACAGGATGAAGAAGACGCTTCGGCTCTAAGTCGCGTCCGGAAGAAGCAACAAAAACCGAGTAGCTGTACCCGCGGCGAGAACATCGACGAGCCATACTCGCCGCGGGCCGCAATAATACCTCATTCTTTTTTCACCCGCAGCCGATCACCGTCCCCGCCTGTGTGCTAGGCCCCGTGTGGCCTCCTCCCCGGCCCAGTGCCGGCGCATCTCTCCTCCTAGGGCCCCTCGCGTGATATGACGCGAGGGGCCCTATCCAATTTAAGTCTATTGCAAGCGTTACATTTTCATGCTATACTCTCTGTATGTTACAGAAGAAAAAGAAGCAAACACTTATTAATAAAAGTAAACTTCACGAGAAGGACACCGGCTCAAGCGCGGTGCAAGTTGCCCTTTTGAATGAGCGCATCAAGCAACTAACGGACCACTTGAAGAAGCATAGGAAGGACACTGGTTCGCGCAAAGGCTTGTTGCAACTTGTAGCCAAGCGCCGCAAGCACGAGAAATTTCTCGCGAAGAAGTCTGTAAAGAAATTGAAATAAATAAATGGCTGTTGTTAAACACAGCGCACAGAGAGTGGGTGTCTTCATAGATACGGCCAATCTCTACCATAGCGCTAAGAATTTGTATAAATCGAAGGTCAACTTTGGCAACGTTGTCAAAGACGCATTAAGCGGCCGCACACTAATCAGAGCCATCGGCTATGTGATCGCTACTGAAGGTGGGGAAGAGAAAGCGTTCTTTGACGCCCTGGCCAAGATGGGCATTGAGACCAAGAGCAAGGACTTGCAAATATTCTATGGCGGAGCCAAGAAAGCCGACTGGGACGTGGGCATTACCGTAGATGTGATCACCATGGCCCCCAAGCTCGACGTAGCTATCATTGTCTCTGGCGATGGCGACTACGTGCCTCTGATTGAGTACTTAAAGATGCACGGAGTGCAGGTAGAAGTAGCCGCCTTCGGCCGCTCTACATCAAGTAAACTGCGCGAATCAACCGACTCCTTCCTCGACCTCTGCGATCACCCCGAGAAATATTTAATGCGAAGCATGCGCCGTGGCCCCGGCCGCAGCGACAAATCAGAATCAGAAGAAACTCTTTCCAAAGAAGACGGAGTTTGACATTAGTTTTTCTCGACTAGCTTATCAGTTCCATATTGATAGAGGACGGAAGCGGCTAGGGTCTGGTAGGGAAGGCCTTTCTCGGCGGCTTTACGTTTGAGCAACATAACACCCCTTTCTGATATCCGCAGGTTTATATTCTTGGTCTTGTTAAGCGTATTGCGGGCAATTTGGCGAACTCGCTCTCTCTCTTTTTCGTCCATCTTGATGGGAATAAGTTCGCCCCGCTCGTATGCTTCCATTATTTCTCTCTCCTCATCGTCAAAATATATTGTTTTCTTTTTCATGATTTTTTCTTGTAAATTTTATTTGCTTTTCGACTTGGGTAAATCGTCTTGAGGAAAATCTTATCCTCATCTTCTACAAACGGGATCACGTACACATAGTTCCGCAACTCAATAACGTACACTTTCTGATTTGGGAACTTTCTTTTGTTAGGATGTGGCGTTGTAGCTAGTGCTTCTTTGCCTTCAAGAATAGGCAGAACGTCCTCGAAACAGATCCGGCGATGCGCCATGAGCCATTCATTCTTGCTCTTATCCCAGTCAAAGTACTTATCACCTCTCATTTGCTTAGTATAGACATTCCATACCTTTTGTCAATATGTGAATATGACGTAGCTACCTGGCTTGACTTACACAGGAAACTCGCCGAATTCTCTCAATCGTGATAATGTGGAGATGTTAAAAGTAACTGATGGCTACCAGATAAGTAGGACCTTTATCCGCCTCTGGCGGAGGAGCTGGGCCCTAGAATCTGGGAGTCATCACATAAGATATGACTAAAAAGGAGTTTAGTATGGAGCTTGCGGGCAAGACTTTGACCGCAACATTCTCTGACCTTACCGATCAGGCCAATGGCTCGGTCATGGTGCGTATGGGTGACACGATCGTGCTTGTCACCGCTGTGATGGGCAAGACCGACAAGCCTGGGATAGATTATTTCCCGCTGTCTGTTGATTACGAGGAAAAATTCTATGCCGCCGGCAAGATCTTAGGTTCGCGCTTCATCAAGCGAGAGAACAGACCATCTGATGAGGCAATTCTATCTGGCAGAATTGTAGATCGCACTATTCGGCCTCTCTTCAATCAAGACATGCGCCGCGAAGTGCAAGTGGTGGCAACTGTACTCTCCATTGATGATCTCAATGATCCAGATACGCTCGCTGTGATTGGCGCGTCGCTTGCACTCGGCACAAGTGATATTCCTTGGGGCGGCCCTGCCTCGGCGGTACGCATTGGATGCGTGCCAACTGCAAATGGCGAGCCTGTCTCTTTCTTGATTAATCCGGCGCCGGCCGATCCTGTGCGCAAAGAATTCGAAATTCTGGTATGCGGTCGCGGTGGCTTGATAAACATGATCGAGGCCGAAGGAAGGGAAGTGCCAGAAAATATTGTTGAGGCGGCGCTCGCTCACGCAAGTTCTGAAATTGAGAAGGTGCAAGCCTGGCAGAGCGATGTGATCTCGCAGATGAGCAAGGCCAAATCAATAGTGCCTGTTAATTCTGTTACGCCCGAGCACATACAGGCAGTGCGCGACACGATCTGGGACGAGCTGCGCGACAGTCTTTTCAATGGCGCATTTGTTAAGCCTGACATGAGCGCGGTGACCGACAAATGGGCACAAGTATTTATCGAGAAATTCCCCGAACAAGCGGCCAACGCTGAATTATCTGCTCGCATCTTAGACACTGCAATAGACGAACTAGTGCACGAAGAGGCGATAAATAATAATCGCAGACCGGACGGCCGCAAATTTGATGAAGTCAGACCACTCTATACTCAAGCTGGCGGGCTCTCACCCATTGTGCACGGTACGGGCATCTTTTATCGTGGCGCGACACATGTTTTGTCTGTACTAACTTTGGGGGGGCCAGGCGATGCGCAGATAGTTGAGGGCATGGAAGTAAGCGAGAAGAAACGCTTCATGCATCACTACAACTTCCCGCCATTCTCGGTGGGTGAAGTGGGCCGCATGGGTGGCAGTAACCGCCGTTCGATCGGCCACGGAGCTCTGGCCGAGAAGGCCCTGCGCGGCACTCTGCCACCGGTAGAAACCTTCCCCTACACCATCAGATTAGTAAGCGAATCAACAGCCAGCAATGGTTCCACGAGCATGGCCTCTGTGTGTGCGTCAACACTTGCCCTCATGGATGGCGGTGTGCCAATCTTGAGACCAGTGGCTGGAATAGCAATGGGTTTGATGCTGGAAAATCCCCTCCAGCCTCTAGCTTCCAGCTACAAGCTTCTAACTGACATACAGGGGGCGGAAGATCATTTTGGTGACATGGACTTCAAGGTAGCGGGCACAAGTATAGGCGTCTGCGCCATCCAACTTGATATTAAAGTGGGTGGCATCCCCGTCAAGATCTTGACCGAGGCACTCGCTCATGCACGCACTGCTCGCATGCAGATCTTGGATAAGATCGCCGAGGCTATATCCGCACCGAGACCAGAACTTTCGCCGAACGCACCCAAGATCTTATCAATGAAAGTGGCCGAGGAAGATATCGGCAAAGTGATTGGTACGGGCGGCAAGACAATTAACAAGATTATCGACGAGACCGGAGCTGACGTGAATATCGAGGACGACGGCACAGTCTTCTTCACTGGCAAACTTGGCACAGCCGAGAAGGCCATGGAAATGGTCAAGGAGTTGGTCACGCCACTTTCGCCCGGTCAGAAATATGAGGGCGAGGTGACGAAGTTGCTAGAATTCGGTGGCGTGGTTAAGATCGGCCACTTCAATGAAGGCCTCGTACACATATCAGAAATCGCCCCCTTCAGATTAGGACGTGTTGAAGAAGCGCTAGCAATTGGCGAGAAGGTAACCGTAATGGTCCTACCGCCCGACCCAGATCGACCCGGCAAAATCCGCCTCTCAATCAAAGCGATCGACCCCGAATTCGCATCGCGAAAAGGAATTACACCAAGCTCACAGGCCGCTCCTACCGGAGCTCCACGTGACGCGTATAATAGAGATCATGGCAGACGAGAGCGAAGATAAAGAACAAATACCAAATATCCGCACCTTCAAACACGATTTGGCCGAGACCCTCGGACAAGAGGATGTAAGTGTGGCATCTGTGGCTATCCAGGAACAACAGCGGCGCTACCAGGCGGAGGAAACAACCACCAAAGAGATTCGCAGTAGCAAAACTTTGGTGATCGCAATATCAGCACTCGTCTTCCTGGGAATGCTTGTGTTAAGTTACGTACTCTTCTTGCGGCAGTCGCCCGCAATAACGCCCGTCACACTTACACCCAAGATACCCGCACCGCTTGTGCAGGCCGAGTTACAGACACTCTTTGAACTCTCCGGCAAATCGCCCACAACTGTCTATCGCGAACTTGCAGGCAAAGTGAGTGCCTCGGGCCATAGGCCGGATACACTCGAAGAGATCGTGCCCGTACTGACTTCGTCAAGCAGTACCGGAGCCTTGAGCGAAACAGTCAGCATCGAGCAATTCTTCCAGGCTCTTGATGTACGAGTGCCGGAACGCTTCATGCGCTTTCTCGATAAGCGCTACATGTATGGCATATATACATTCCGTGATACAAACGCTTTCCTCTTGGTTAAGCCCACCTCGTTTGGACCAGTTTTTGCAGAACTGCTTGAGTGGGAAAGCGAGATGCCGGAAATCTTTTATCCCTTATTCACAAACAAAGAGTTATCAAGCACTGTCGTGGGACCGGAACCTGGGGCACTCGTCTGGAATGATGAAGTGATTAGGAACATAGACTCGCGGGTGGCGCGAGATGGTACTGGGCAAGTTGTGCTACTATACTCATTCTTACCCAGCAAAGAAGAGCTCATAATAACGCCCTCAATAGATACGTTTACAGAAGTATTATCCAGAAGCCAAAGTCCCAAATCTGTAGTACAATAAAGTTATGATCCCGTTAGAAGTCTATCCATATAATGTCAATCAACATGTCGAACGTATTTATTATAATCGTAAGTAACTTCTAATGGGATGATAGATACAAACAAATTCAAAAAGCTACTTGAAGAAGAGAGAGCTCGTTTATCCGGGCAACTCTCTGGCATCGCCGAAGTTAATCCCAACAATCCAGCCGACTGGGTGCCAACACCACCGCCAAACATCCAGCACGAGTCCGATCCAATAGATGCCGCAGACGAGATAGAAGAGTACGCGGAAAGAATCGGCATAGAAGTGCCCCTCGAAGAACAACTGCGCAAGGTAAACGCAGCGCTTGCGGCCATTGCCAACGGCACCTACGGCACATGTTCTGTAGGAGGCACAATTCATCCCATAGAAGAAGGCCGGCTAGAAGCTAACCCTTCGGCACTCACCTGCATCGCCCATATGGGTTGAAAAACTCAAAACTCAAAGCTCAAAGCTCAAAAAATACTTGACTTGCGTCTAACCGTTGTATATACTTCGGTTATATGAAAACTGTGTTGAATGTAAAAATGGACGCTAGTTTGAAAAAGCAAGCTCAAAAGGTAGCGAAGGAAATGGGATTACCCATGAGCCTTATCTTTAGCAACTTGGCTAAACAATTTGTTGATCAAAAACAGATTACCTTCAGTGCTTCGCTAACACCAAACAAGAAAACCGCCAAAATTCTAAGAGAGGCTCTTGCAGACATAAAGAAAGGGAAAAATCTTTCTCCTTCATTCAAATCCGGCAAAGATATGGACAAATATCTTGATTCCTTATGATCGTCTCTACACATCGTTCGCTCGACAAGCTATACAAAAAATTACCATTTGAAATAAAAGACGCCTTCAAGCGGCGTAAAGATATGTTTATAGAGGAACCTTTCCATCCATTATTGGCAAATCATCCCTTAACGGGAGAGTGGGAAGGTTCTCGGAGCATTAACATAACGGGCGACTACAGAGCAATTTACGCCCCTTTGGGCGAAAAAACTGCTAACTTTATTGCTATCGGTACGCATCATCAACTCTTTGGTTCGTGATAGAATTTGGGCATGCTGGCTAAGGTGCATAGTGCTCAAGTGGTGGGGCTTAAGCCGGATATTATTGATGTTGAAGTAGACATTTCCAGAGGACTCAAATCTTTTACTATTGTTGGCTTGCCGGATAAGAGTGTTGATGAAGCTAAAGATAGGATTAGCGCGGCTATCAAGAACTCTGGTTTCTCACCGCCCCAGAAGGGCAATATGAAGACTATTGTGAGTCTTGCTCCGGCGGATCTTAAGAAAGAGGGTCCGGTTTTCGATCTAGCTATCGCTCTTGCCCACCTACTGGCCACAAAAGAAATTAAATTTGATCCAAAGGGCAAACTTTTTGTGGGAGAACTTGGTCTTGATGGCACACTACGAGCGATTAAAGGCATCTTGCTCATCACCCAAAAAGCGCTCAAGCAGGGCTACAAAGAATTGTACGTACCAGTTGAAAACGCAGCTGAAGCGGCACTGATTCCGGGGATAA
>Ga0209542_10008972_pt1 | contig 18494 bp, 22 predicted proteins | sample RifCSPhighO2_01_FD_184028 | JGI IMG/M metagenome (GOLD analysis project Ga0209542, IMG submission 184028) | Soil microbial communities from Rifle, Colorado - Rifle CSP2_plank highO2_0.1 (SPAdes) (version 2) | ecosystem: Environmental > Terrestrial > Deep subsurface > Rock core/Sediment ...
GAATCCTTGCAGAATCAGGATTTTGTGGGGGGAATGCAGAACAGACGGCGCTTCGCGCCGACCATATTTTGGGTTCAGAAACCCTTTTCGAAAAATTGCGGAGGGTAGGAGATTCGAACTCCTGGTGGATTGCTCCACACACGCTTTCCAAGCGTGCGCACTAGACCGCTATGCGAACCCTCCAAAACTTATCATTAATCTGCACACACCAACATAAATTAAAATCGCTTTCCAAGTCTATCTTCCCTTCGGCACTAGACCGCTATGCGAACCCTCCAAAATAATTCTTCAGTTTATCTTTTAACACTTCTCGGCCATGACCCGTTTTAAAATACTTCTCTGCCAACTGAGCATCAGCCTTGTTAATATAGGCTTCATAGAAGATTAAGTCAAATATGCCATTTTTTGAGGTAAAATTTGAATTCCCCAATCTATGCTCTCTTATTCTTCGTTTTAGATTATCAGTAAAACCATAGTATAATTTACCATTCTTCCTGAATCTCAGCATATAAAAAATAATACATGGCTATATTATATAGTATTTTCCGCCTCAACGGCGGATGCGCCGAAGAGGCGCAACATTATTTTTGGAAAAAAGCTAATTACAACACAAATATTTGCACCATTGTGCGCGTTTCGGGCGTATACCTAAGTAACTGGCCGAAATTATCAGTTAAGATTAAACTTATTCTCAATATCGGTAAAAACTATTTAATATACCTAATTTAAATTAAAAACATATGAAAAAACAATCAAAAATAAAGAACTTAATAGTAGCGCCGCTCCTGGCCTCCGCAATATTTTTATCCAGCCCGACTACTTTCGCAGTAAGTCCAGTACAGAGGCATCAGTCCGAAGTGCATAATATATCAAACGCTGGAAAAACCATTAATACTAAAAGAGGAATAGCAGGGAGAGTGTCGAGGGTAAATGGGGATATCGTAATAGTCAGCACAAAAGACGATACGGAATACACCGTGGACGCGAGCGACGCTCTTATAATGAAAGAAGGAGCTTACCCTAACGAGAATCCAGCAATTGTTGAAGCCAAGGAAATAAAGGTGGGAGACGCCATATTGGTGCGAGGGGTAATATCGGACGACAACGAATTTTAAAGCATCTTCATAAATTCGCTCTCGTTCAGTATTTTTACGCCAAGCTTTTCGGCTGATGTCTTTTTGGAACCCGGGTCTTCTCCTGCCACTACGTAAGAGGTGTTTTTGGACACCGACCCGGACACCTTTCCGCCTAGGCCGATGATTTTTTCTTTAGCTATCTCCCGGGACATGAGAGAAAGAGTGCCGGTCAGCACAAAAGTAAGCCCTGTAAGTTTTCCTGTTTTTATTTTTTTATTCTTCTCCACAACGACCCCGTTTTGGTTCAGTTTTTTAATGAAATTTATGTTATTTTTGTCGCCGAAGAAATTCTTCAGGCTTTTTGAAACCGCAGGGCCGATATTTTCTATGCTGTCAATTTCCGCCAGGTCTCCCTGCGCGCTTGAAATCAGTTTTGTGAGCGTACCGAAATGAGCCGCCAGATCTCGCGCAGTTTCCTCCCCCACATGCAGGATGCCAAGCGCCCATAAAAATTTTGATAGGGGAATTGTCTTCTTGTTTTTTATTTCTTCGATTATATTGATGGCTGATTTCTCTCCAAACCGTGGAAGAGAGGCGATGTCTTCTTTTTCTAGGATAAAAATATCCGCCGCATCGGTTATAAGTCCTTCGTCTTTGAATCTGCGCAGAATCTTCGGACCGAGCTCGTAAATTTCAAATACGGAAACAAAATGTTCGAGGTAGCGTTCATTTTTGGCCGGACACTTTCTGTTGGAGCAGTAGTAAGCCACAGACATAGCCGAACCCGCATGCTTTTGAGAAGGAGTGGCTGAGCGGAGCGAGGAACCGAGCGACTGAGAAAAAGCATCGGGCGAGGCACTCTTTTTTTTAACAACCTCTCCCCCGCAAACAGGACAGCTATCCGGCATCTTAACTTTCTTCTCTTTACCCGTACGCATACGCACTAATACTTCCACTACTTTTGGTATCACATCCCCGGCTTTCTCTATCACGACAGTATCGCCTATACGGAGATCAAGCCTGCTTATTTGGTCCATATTATGCAAAGTAGCTTTGGACACGGTCGAGCCGGCAACAAAAGTAGGCTTAAATATAGCAAGTGGTGTAAGTACTCCGGTACGCCCCACATTTATTTTTACATCTTTGACTATCGTAGTCGCCCTTTCTGCCGGATATTTAAAGGCCACCATGTAGCGTGGAGCCTTGCCTACCGCGCCCAATACTTCCTGTAGCGCTAAATTATCCACCGACACCACTACCCCGTCCGTTCCGTAATTAAAATCCGCACGTATTTTTTGGAATTTAGCTATGAAAGAATTTACTTCGTCCAAGTTTTTACAAACCAAATCGTCGGGACCTATGGGAAACCCCAGTTTCTTCAGAAAAGCATGCTTGTCAGAATGATTGGTCATCTTGTCTCCCCCTCCCATTTCGGCTATGTCAAAAGCAAAGAAATCCAATTTCCTTGCGGCGGCGAGTTTTGGGTCAAGCTGGCGCAGGCTCCCGGCGGCGGCATTCCTGGTGTTGGCAAAAAGGATTTTCCCTTCTTTCTCGTTGGCCAGGTTTAAATTGCGGAAAGTTTTTTTACTCATTACCGCTTCTCCGCGGACTTCCATGTATTCCGGGACGTTCCCGCCGGAAAGCTGAAGCGGAATGCTGTGGATTGTTTTTAAATTTTGCGTAATATCTTCGCCGACAAACCCATCTCCTCTAGTAGCTCCACGTACAAATTTGCCTTTCTCGTAAATAAGGGATACGGCAAGCCCGTCAAATTTTACCTCGCAGAAGTATTTAAATCCACCCAGTAAACCTGCCTGCGCAGGCAGGAGTTTTTTTATTCTTGTTTCCCATTCCCACAGTTCTTTTTCATCAAAAGCGTCATTTAATGACAGCATCTGCTTTTTATGCCTGACTTTCACGAATTTATCGAGTGGCTTGCCGGCAACTCTGTTCTCTAGAGCATTCGGGTCGTTGAATTTCGGATGTTTTGAGAGCAATTCTTTGAGTTCGCGCGTCAAAGAATCGTAAACCTCATCGGTAACATCCGGTTTATTTTCTACGTGATATTCACTTCTTAATCTTGCTATTTCCCGACGTAAATTTTTTATTCTTCCTTCAGCGTTAGTTTTATTATTTTCTCGCATATTAATAAGACTTTTATGGAACATAACCTTGAATAGCGATGGTGGCCGCTATCCACGCATCTACAGTATTAGTAAGCGTGTAGTTTCCGGGATTTTCAGTATCAACCTCTGTTTGATGTCTAGCCGTATCCGATGTTGCGGTGCTGATACCACTTCCTATTGTTTGAGTTATAAGATTCGTATATCCCGCTGGACCGCTGTTTACCGTTCCGCTCCCGCGTCCTACCGCAACCAACCAAAGTGTTTTAGCTGCTCCCCAAGGCACTGTTAACGAGGGAGGATTAGGTAAATTATTACTCCCTTTAGCTGTGGCTGAAGCTGGGGTTCCGGAAAAATTAATTATTCTGTATGACTGATGCGCAGTCGTAACAAAAGCGCTAGTGGTAACATCTATTGTTTTATTTACTCCGGTTTCGGTGGCAGTAGCTATCTTATATCTTGCCTCAAATGTGTTTTGATATGAGCTAGAACCCTGAGTGTCTTTGAACATCTGGATCCAGCCAGAAGGCCAGGTAATTGCCGTGCCGTTCGGGTTATCTACGGAGAAAAATGCTACCAACAAATCGCCAGTTGAGATAGGAGTAGGTAAGCTTATTGTGTGGGTTCTAGAAACACTTCTACTGCTTTTGTTGGTACCGGCTATGGCGGGAAAATCTGCAGAAGGCGGAACTACCACCGACGAGCTCCCCGCCGTATAGGTAACTTGCAGTTCGCGCTCAACCCTGTTTTTATCTGTTGATGAACATGTTTCATCCCCTACATTATAACCCTTTGAGGTGATGGTGGTATCTACCGAAGAATCCGCATTTACAACTTTTCTGATATTTACTTTTGCGCAGCTTTTGCCGTCACCCCCGAGCCCGCTTACGACAAAATCATAAGAGTTGGTAGCGGAAGTAAACACAGGTGTTATATTGTTCGCCGTACTTGAAGCGCAGGTGATTTTAATGGCAGGGCCGGCCGCCGGAAAAAAATTCGGATTGGTTTTGTCGTTTATCTCGGCGCACTCGATGCCCGTATCCGCGGCGAAAAAAGCGTTATTGGTATCTTTGGCGGAAGTGTTAAATTTAACTTCCTGCTGGGCTATATTTGTAACCCCCAAAGCTATCGATAGTAAAATAGCCGAAACCGTAACCGCAAACAGTATGACGAACCCTCTATTTGTTTTTATTATGGATTTTTTCATGGCGGTTACTCTACCCAATTAAATAAGTCCTCCGAAAAAGTGACATTGTAACTCCCCGATCCTTGCACCCAGGAAACTCGGGACACGATCTTCAGGTCGTTGATGACTCCGCCCACGGAAATAGGGGTTACGGTTATCGTCCGAGTAAAGCTGGAATTTGTGCCGGAGGTATACCCATACCTGCCACTTGCGCTATACAAGAGGGGCGAGGTGCAGGATAGACCGCAGGATTGCAGGGTTCCGTTGTCGCGGATATAGCATCCCCCGCCGGAACAGACCCCCGTCGCGGTGGCCCTGAAAACGTTCCACCCTGTCTGGGCGTCGGTAGCGTTATAAAGCACGGCAGTATCACGCATATTCCTCAGATACTCTATGCCTTCCTGGGCAAGGTATGAAGCAGTAGATTTTTGTTTGGCATAAGTTGCATTCGCGATACTGGAACCCAATACGGACATAAGACCAAGGATAGATATTGTAAAAATTGAAATTGCGACAAGCGTTTCCACTAGTGTAAACCCCCGCCCGCAACGTTTCGCGCAGCAATTCGGGTAAGCGTTATTTTTTTTCTGAAAAAATTTCTTCATAATTTTTTAATTCCCTATATCAATCAGTCGCTGTGAAACTGAAGTTTGTAAAGAAAATGGCGTATCTTTGCCCTTGAAAGTTATTTTACCAGCTATTCTTATAGTAACAAAAGGCTGCTCTTTGTTCCCCGGGGGAGGCTCGGCGCCGACTATGGCCATGCCGGAAAGAGCTGCATCAATGACGACCTCATCAGGAGTTATCTGTACGGAGGTAGCTCCTCCGTCTATGGATTTGAAAACCTTAACTTTGCCGTCGGCTCCGGTGCCTCCGTAATACACCCACTGACCGCCCAATGCGGACCTGAATGAAATCCCTCCTCCTCCCGAGGGACAGCTGTGGGGAGTGGTGGAAGTTATGTTACCGTCGTCAATACAGTGGTAGTTGTATCCTACTCTTATGTTCCTCGACATATCTTCCATAAGGAAGTTTAAAGTGTCCATGATTGAACGCATATCGCGCGATTTCTGATGCAGGAGGTTTGCGTTCAAAAGAGACCCTATGCCAAGCATGACTATCACTATGAAAATAGAGATGGCTATTATTGTTTCAATGATAGTGTACCCATTTTTTTCCTTTTGTTTAAAATACTTTTTCATAATTTGCATGCCTGTCCCGTACTGAGCTTAGCTCTAGTACGGGATTATTTTACCTCAATCCTTCCCGAAGGAAATACTTTTATTACCGAGGTGTTGAATTTTGGCGAACTGACGGTTATCTGGACGCAATTAAAGGTTCCCGGGGGGACTCCCGCGCCGCTCGAAGACACCATAACGCCGGAATTCGGGCGCTTAAAAACTATGTTGAGATTTGTGACCGAATTCCCCGTGACGGTTCCAGTACAACTGGTAGACGTAGGAACAACTTCCAATTTGGATATTATGTTGTTCTTTGAAATCGTAACTTTATTTATGCATTCGCCCATGCAGTCGGAGTCGTCAAACAGGCCATTTTGCGAAGGAACAGAGTAATCCAGGTCCGAAAAATAAATAAAATTCTTGCTGTCGGCTCCCTGGCTCGCGCCGCTGCCATTCCAAAAATAAACACCGTAAGACGGCTTCCAGGTTAAAGGAGAGACGAGAAGTTGCGGCGGAAACAACCCGGACAAAGAAGATTTTTGCGCCTCCAGAATTTTGAGCGCGATATCGCTCCCGAGATTTTTTATATCCACTTTATCCTGAAATGACCCGTAGTTAAAAATAGCAACAGAAGAAAGAACGGCAAAAATAGAAAGGACGACAATGAGCTCCACGTAAGTCATTCCCCTGTTTGTTTTTATTTTTATATTAGGCTTTCTTGTCATAATCTCATCTGGAAATAGCTTAAAAAAGGTGCAGTTCGAAGAAAAACGCGATTAATGTCCCTAAAACCAAATAAGGCGCAAACGGAATTTCGCTTTTCATCCCGTGTTTTTTTGAAAAAACTACAAGAGCAATGCCCACTACCGCCCCTATCCAAAAAGAAAGCACGACTCCGGACAGCGACCGCGAGAGACCGAGCAACCACCCGAGGCCTATGGCAAGCTTCGCGTCGCCGAGCCCCATCCAGGCGCCCCTCGAAACGAGCCAGAAAAATGCAAAAGGCAAAGCAATCAAGAGTCCAGATGAAAATTCCAGAGTTGAAGGAATATGCGGAGAAAATCCCAATAAACTATTATCACTAGAAAAGAAAAATAAACCGATAAAAGCCATAATGCCTAAAATACAAGAAAGCGCATCCGGTATTATTTTATGTTTTAAGTCATAAACGGCAACGACAAGGAGAAGAGAAAAAACCGCGGCATAGAAAGCGTAAGTAAGACTGAAAGCTACCGGGTCATTAAAAAAGAAAACATCCTGGAATTTTATGAATAAGGCGGCGAAAATAATACCCGCGGCTAGCTCTACCAAGGGATACTGGAAGGATATTTTGGTTTTGCAATTTCGACATCTTCCCCGCAGAAACAAAAAACTTAACACCGGGATGAGCTCATACCAGCAAAGCTGACTCCGGCAGACCATGCATGCGCTTCTTCCGCCGAACGACTTTTCGGTATTAAGTCGTAGAATAACGACATTTAAAAAGCTACCGATTATGAGCCCGAGGGAGAAGAAGATAATTGTAAGGATGGTAATCATGATTTATTATTTTAATTGTTAAAAATTACATGCCCACCCAAATCCAGTTGAGCCGTTATTTTCCTTTGACACTCCGGTGCTGTCCACACACCACATCTTGCCGACAGACGAAAGAGGAACTTCCGCTCTCCATGCGTCCCCCAAGTCGCTTTCGGTGCAAGTGGCAATTCCGTTCCCGCCAGGTCCTCCTATGGCGTAAGAAGAAAGCCCTCTTGCCTGCGCCGCGGCAAGCACAAAAGATCCGATGCCGGTCGCTCCGCCGACTACTCCGTTGGTACAGACTCCGGTATAAGTATTCGGCGCATCCGTATTTGTATTGTAAAAAATTTCCGCCTGCGAAATAGCGTTTCTGAGGTTTGATTTTACGCCTCCGTCCCCGCCCTTGGTTTTGGCATTGTTAAGGGAAGCAATCACTATAGCTGCCAGGATAGCTATGATGGCAACAACTACCATAAGTTCAATCAACGTAAACCCGCCTGCAACAGCTTTGCCGTAGGCATTGCGGGCAGGACCTCTTTTAAAATTCATTTTAAAATTCCATTTGATTAATGATAAGCTGTATATATTATATCACACCCTAAAAAACAAAAACCACCCGTAAAGATGGTTTTTGTTTTAAAAATAGCAGGCTTTGTTTTACTGAGCGCAAAGACCCGTAGCGAGAACAGCAGCAGTAGCCCCTCCTTGACCCGCAGCCAAAGTTGTTGCTTCTTTTGATTTGCCGCTACTATCAACGCACCATGCCTTGGTGTCATCTGATTTATATTTAGCAGCAATAGCCCACGATGTTTGGTTGGCTGTAGATGAACAAGCAGCAGTAACTCCTTGCGCTAGAACCCCAGCAATAGCGGCTTGAACCTGAGTATTTCCGAAAACTGTTCCGGCTGTAGAAGGACAGGCAGCGGGAGCAACAGCGGCTGCGGCGCAAGCTACGCCAGCAGCAGAACTGTAGCAATTTGCGTCAGCATAGATGATTTCTGCTTGAGCGCGCATGTTTGCCAAGTTTGCCTTTATTGCGGCGTCAGAACCTTTTGAACGGGCAGTATTGAGTGAGGCTAAAACAACCGAGGCCAAGATACCGATGATAGCCACAACCACCAACAGCTCAATCAACGTAAAACCTCTTTTAAAATTCATTTTCATAATAAATTATGCTTACTAATAATTAATAATTTTATCCCCTCCAAAGGCGGACAAGTACCAATGTCAGGAAAATTTCGACTTGTTTTTAATAGATATATTATATCATACGGGCTATAACCTGTATGCAACTAAGTTATCCACACTCTTAACTGATGCTCCCAGCCATATTGTATATAGGCATAAGAACGGACACCAAAAGCAGCCCAACCCCGAGACCGAGAACCACTATCATTACGGGCTCAATGAGACCGACCAGCGTGTCCACGGCATCGTCAACTTCACGTTTATAGAAATCGGTTAAAGTCTTTAAGATGTTGCCGAGGGAGCCTGTTTCTTCCCCGACTTGAACCATTTGTACAAATATCCCGGGTATTTCCTCCGGACGCTTGGCGAATACGGCTGAAAGCGCGAGCCCGGACTTTACCCCGTCTGCCACTTCTATCAGCAATTTTTTATATACCAGCGACCCTACCACTTGCGCGGTAATATCTATGGAACGGACTATGGGCACCCCTGACGAAAGCATGGTGTTTAAGTTGTCAGTAATTCTGGACAAATATAGCTTCTTGTACAGATTGCCTATGGCGGGGGTAGAAAGGCGAATGTTATCCATGTATTCCCGCCCCCTTGGAGTAACAGACAGGCGCCATATCCAGATACCTATCAGTACCGCGAAGATCAAAAGGAAGAATCCGTAATTAACAAACAGGTTTGAAACCCCAATGACTATTTTGGTGAAAAAAGGAATTTCCTGGCCAGAATCAAGTATTATGGACGCCAGTTTAGGAATAACAACGGTAAACATCAGCGTCATCACTACGAAAAAGGTAACGATGACGAAAGCCGGGTAAATGAGGGCATTTCTTGTTTTCGAAGTAAGGGCATATTGCCGGTCCAGGTAATCCGCCAAATGCAGGAATGTCTGGTTGAGCTTTCCGGTTTCCTCTCCGACTTTTACCATGTTTATATAGAAATCGGAAAAAACATCCGGGTGATGGGAAAGCGCTTCGGAAATTGAAACACCCGACTGCAAGTCATCGCCGACCTGGGTGAGCTTGCGACCCAGGAGCTTGTTTTCCGTGTTGGTGGCAAGCATCGTAAAAGCTTTGAGGGCGGATACTTGGGCGTCAAACAAAGTCGCAATCTGCCTGGACAGAATGACGACATCTTTTGATTTTACTCTCTCAAAAAAAGAAAACTGCAGGATTGATTTGTTCTCCCCTTCTTCTTTTATGGAGATGACCACGAGACCCCTGCGCTGGAGCCCGCTAATAGCCGTGTCTTTGTTCGGAGCATCAATTTCCCCTTCTTTATTTACGCCCTCCGCGTCTATGGATTTATATTTGAATAACATATGCTTAGGTTTTAGGTTTTAGCAATTAGTCACTAGAAACTAGCACCTAATTTATTATATCATGCGCTCAAGCCCTTTGGGATTAAGAGAGTACTGGTAAGCATTATCGATAGAAATTTCTCCCGCCCTAACCAACTCAATCAAGGAATGGTTTAGATCTACCATTCCGGACTCGGAGCCTGTTTCTATAACTACATCGAGTTCATGCGTGCGTTTTTCACGGATAAGGTTGGCAACCGCGTTATTGTTCAGCATAAGTTCGTAAGCTGGAGTGAGCCCGCCGGAAATCCTAGGGATAAGCCTTTGGGAAAAAATACCGAGGAGCGATGATGCAAGCTGGGAACGGATTTGGTCCTGCTGGTTCCCGGGGAAAGAGTCTATAATTCTGTCTATGGTCTGCGACGCGTTGTTTGTGTGGAGCGTGGAAAGCACAAGGTGTCCGGTCTCGGCCGCGGTCACCGCAGTTGAAATCGTTTCCGGGGTTCGCATCTCCCCTATCATAATCACATTCACGTCCTCGCGGAAAACTTCTTTCAAAGCGACGTGAAAGTCTTTGGTGTCTATCCCCACCTCTCTTTGATTTATTATTGATTTATTTGCCACGTAAACATGCTCTATCGGGTCTTCAATCGTAACAATATGCCGGGTCTGCTCGTCGTTGATAAGATTAATCATGGCGGATAAGGTGGTCGATTTTCCCTGCCCTACCGGTCCGACAACAAGAAAGAACCCCTGTTTCTTCCGTGCCAAATCGGCTAAAATAGGCGGCAACTTCAGCTCCGACATTGTTTGTACTTTCGGCACCAGCCTGAACACTATATTCACCAGGCCTTTTTGGAAAAAAGCGTTTCCCCTGAGTCGCGCTTCGCCCCGGAAATCATAAGAAAAGTCGGCCTCAAGATTTTCTTTAAATTTATCGATTTTGGCCTGGTCCAATATTTCTCCTAAAATTCCCATGACATCTTCCTGCGTCAAAGCCGGATGCTTAGCAAGAAATAGTAGCTCCCCGGAGACTCGGATAGCGGGCACCCGGCCAGAACCCAAATGCAGGTCGGAGCCACTTTCGTGTATTACGTTTAAAATAAGTTCTTCAAGTTTTTTCTTATAGTCCATATATTTAAATAAGTTTTATTGTAAAACGGTTCCTTTATTTTTTTCTAAAATTTTTATAACTTGGTCAATAACTTCAGAAGGGGTGGAATTTGCCTTTACGATATATCCTGCAACTCCGAGGCGAGACCCTTCGTCGATATCCTTTTGCTCGCTTTTGTTGGATAAAATTATCTTTAGGCAATCCGGGCACAGCTTTTGTTTGTTTATCTTTTCCAGGGTTTCAAAGCCGTTCATGTCCGGCATGATAATATCCACTAGCATGACGTTTGGGACCAGGCCATTTTCCAGTTTTTCGAGAGCGTGTACGCCGGATGTAGCCGTGTAAACTTCAAAATTATTTTGGCTGAATTTAAGCGCGTACATGTCTAAAAGAAAATTGTCATCATCAACTATTAAAATTTTCTTTTTTTCTCCTTCCATTTATAACTTAATTATACTACAAAGAGACCCGCAATAGAACCCCTGTGGACAACTGGCTATTCGTTTTCGTTGTTGAAATTATACACCTCCGTGAAAGGTATCAGTCCCTGTATGGATTTGAGCATTGCGTCTTCGCGCATCATAAGCATCCCCTTATTCCTCGCGGCTTTGTAGATTGCGCTGTTAACGGGATTTTTTAAAATAACCTCTTGCATTTCCCTGTCCACTTTAAACATTTCAAAAACAGCTACGCGGCCGCGAGTTCCCGAAGGGCAATCGTTTGAAGGAACGACATCATACATCTTATCTCCTATTTTAGGCATGAATTCCGTAGGAAGGTCTTTGAATTGTTCCGTAATTTGAGCTCGGACGGACTCGTCCATTGGCACCTCCTTCCGCGCGGAATCACAGGTCAATCTCGCCAAACGCTGAGCTATGGAAACAATAAGTGTAGGCGCTATCAGGTAAGGGTCAACTCCCATATCTACCAAACGGGGTATCGCCCCTACGGCGCTATTGGTGTGCAAAGTAGAAAGCACCAAATGCCCGGTCAAGGCCGCCTGTATGGCAAGCTGAGCTGTTTCCTTGTCGCGTATCTCTCCCACCATTATTATATCGGGATCCTGACGCAGAATAGATCGGAGCCCGGAAGCGAAAGTATAGCCGATTTCCGGCATCATCTGTGATTGGTTTATGTCGGGCATATGATACTCCACAGGGTCTTCCAGGGAAACAATGTTGCTCTTTTCCTTATCAAGAGCGTTCATCATTGAGTAAAGTGTCGTTGATTTTCCGCTCCCCGTAGGTCCGGTAATGAGGATAAGCCCGTAGGGTCTTTTAATCGCTTCCTTCACTATTGCCAAGTTTGTTTCAGAAAGCCCGAGTTGGTCAAGCGGCTTTACTCCTCTCTCCGAGTCAAGGATACGCATGACGACTTTTTCTCCGTAGTATGCGGGCATGGTTGAAACACGGAAGTCGATTTTATGCCCGTCAATATTCGCACTGAAACTGCCGTCCTGGGGTTTGCGTTTCTCGTCCAAGCGCAGCTTTGCGAGTATCTTTACGCGAGCCACTATCCCCCCGTACACATTCGGAGGCAAGACAATGGTAGTATGGAGGACTCCGTCAATTCGGAAACGCACTTTGACCTTTTCACCGGTAAATTCGATATGTATATCCGAAGCATTGCCTTCAAGGGCGTTCCTGAGTATGACCGCAACTATTTTTATAACTGGCGCGTCCTCCACAATCTTTGCTTCTTCCCCCGCCTTTATATTTTTTATTTCCTTGCTCAGATTTTCCTCGCTTACTCCTTTATCGTCGGCCGCGTCGTCTTTTCCCAGCTCCGCCAGAGCCGACTCTACTTCGCTTCCGAGGCCCTTATATGTTTGCATTATTCCCTCGTAGTCGCTCTTGGAAATCAAGTACACCTTGAAAGGAATCCCGATTTTTGACGAGATGAACTGCAGGGCATCCATCGCCTGCATGTTTTCCGGGTCCATAACCCCCACTTCAAGTACTCCGTCTTTTAATTCAATCGGAGCGAAATGGTAGTGAGTAGCAGAGTCTTCGGAAATATACTTGAGGACATCAAAAGACATTTCTTCAACCTTTACGTTTTTTACGGGAATATTCAAATACTCTCCTTTCATTTCGAGTATTTTCTCTTCCGGTACGCCGGCTTCGATCAAAACCGCATCAATATTACCATCGTATTCGGTTTTTGCCCTGTTTTTAATTTCGCCTATCTGGCTCTTATTGATTACCCCTTTTTTTGCTAGTTCTTCTAAAAAACTCATGATTTATGATATTCCAGCCTAAGGAGTAGGAGTAACTGTGAACTGCCAGCTACTGGTGCTCTTGCCTTTGTTATTTGTTACAAAAAAACTATATATCCCCTGAACTACTGCCTGCGGCTGGGTAAGACCAAGTGGGGTTACCGAGGAAGGAATAGTAAAAACTATAGCTGTCCCATCGGACGAATTCAGATTTTGGATGGGAGACGATTTAAAACTTACCTTATTCCCGGATTTACTGAAACCAAATCCTTTTATGGTTACCACCGTGCCGACCGGTCCGGTCAAAGGTGTGACAGAAGTTATTGAAAGAGCGTCGTCAAAATGGGTAGTCGCCTCGGCTGTATCTTCATCATTGTCCGTTAGATCCGGCAAATCTAGAATATCCGAAAGATCGGAAAGATCATCTTCGGGCACATCGAGACTTTCCGTAGGCTCTCCCGGTACATCATTCCCAAACTGGGCAAAAGGATTAGGTCTGCCTTCTGTGCCGTCCTGGGTAAGAGTAATACTGGAATCTCTGAGTCCCTTAAAAGCCGAGTCGGCTAAAATCGAATCGTCAAGTTTTATATTTCGTACGTTTAATAACAAAGCGAGAAAATCCTTGGCAACCAGAGAAGTTGCCCCCCCTCCTACTGCGCCCGGAACCGAGCCGTCTATGTTTGGAAGCGTAGTAGCGGATGAAGTTATCAGATTAGTCTGTTCGGCTGGCGGTTTTGTAAAGTACAGATAAGCCAAAAAGGCAACTACCGCAATTACTATTATTATGATGATGTTTCGGATTTTTAGCATCGGTTTAATTTTTTAACCAATAAGTTCTGATTTTAAAATCATATTTGTAAACTTCCTCGAATCCTGTTTTCAGTAAAAGCCCCGTGCTCCCGGAGTCGGACGAAAATGTAATTGAAGATATATCCACGATTCTCAAGTTGCTTTCAAGGTCTTTCGTAAATTTAATAAACTTATCATAGCTCGCGGAGGTGGAAAATTGTAATTCAAAAATTCCGTAATCTTTCGGGCCCTGGATGGGAGTATTCCCCCTTATCACCCCCGGGGTCGGCGCGGCGGCCTTGTCGGTAGCGGCATTATACCTGACATCTCTTAAGACCAGGCCGTATGGCGTAACCATTTTTTCTATTTCAAGGATAAGGCGTATATTATCTACGTTCTCGGGTAAAAGTTTTTCCAGCTTGCTCAAGTTCTCTGGGTCAATGGTATTGAACTTTGCGGTCAATTTATCACGTTCGTTTTCAAGCGCTTTCGAATTGTTTAGCGCTTCGTCATAGGAGCTCACTTGTTCTTTGAGCGTGGCGATATCGTTATATCGCGGATTCGTGAACATGAAAAACAGAGCTACCGAGATTCCTATTAAAATAATTGGCATTATAAATCTAGTCATAAAATTTAATTTGGCACAGTGGTATTCTCGACACTATCAGCACTATCGGCGAGCAGGGTTTGCTTGTAGTTAATGAAAGATGGTTCGACCGAGAACTCTAAATCAAAAAGCACGTTCCCGCTATTGTCCAGCGTTAAATTTGAAAAAACAGGGTCAATCAGATTTTTATTTTTTGTAAACAAATCAGCTTGCAGGGCCACGGAACGATAGCCGATAGCCTGACCCGACATTTTTATATCTACGGTGGACCCGTTGTCCGACGCCAGGTCGTAGCTGAATTTCGTATAGCGTACGGTTTTAAGTGTAATTTTTTCCAGCGCTTCAAAAACAGGGGTAATGGCCATGTGTTTGGATAAAATTTCATTCGAGGCGCGGAGGCGTTTGTCCAAAACCTGCAGCTCGGCTATCCTGGCAGGTTCAAAGCGGTATTTTGCCAAATTCAAGGTTTCCTCCATTCCGGAAATATTTTTTTGCAGGGCGCTTTTATAGAAATATAAGCTCCCTGTCGCCACAATCACGGCGAATAAAATCAGAAGGGATAGAACAAATAAAAGGCCTATCGGCCGCGACGATTGAGCACGCTCGGGGACCATCGGCTTTTTAGGTATAAATGATGTTTGAAAGTTTTGTTCCATTTATTGCTCTTATTATATAACAAAGGCTGTTTTTAACGAAGCAAATTGTGTATAACTTCCCCGACAAGTACCTCACCCGAAATATATACACCCGATAATTACTGCAACTTTCTGAGTGCCAAGCCGAGTGCCACGGCAAATTCCGGACCCATGTTGGTAAGTACCTTATTTAAAAACGCCGGAGCCTCAACTTTTGAAAAGGGATGCCCTATTTCTATTTCCGCTTTAAAATTATTTGTGGCGACTTCGGGAAGTCCCTTTAGAAGCGAGCCGCCTCCGGTAAATATTACCTTACTGATGGTGCGACCATGCTTCTTCTCGTACCCCAAGAGCACGTTATTTGTTTCGGAAAAAATATAATCGACATGCACCCTGATGATATCTGCCAAATTTTTATCCGCGGGATTCCCGAAAAGACCGAACTCTTTTTTCATCTTCTCCGCATCTGTGAACGGAATACTTAAGGATTTGGAAATAGAGTTTGTGATATCCGCTCCTCCGCGCTCTACCGTGTGGTAATTTTTCACCATCCCGAATTCTACTATCGTCAGCTTGGTCCGCGAAGCACCGAAGTCGATCAAGAGCACAGGGGAAAGCTCGTGCTCAAAATTAGCGCGAATGGAAGAAAAAACTTCAATTTCAAAAAAGGACGCGGAGAGACCGCAGCCGGATACAATGGAACGGTATTTTGCAACCGCATCGTTCTGCGTGGCAACCACCAGGACATTTACTTTTTCTGCCACACCCGGAGAAGCTTCGGCGCTGTTCATGTCTTCAAAGGAAGATTCTTTTTTGGGCAATATGAAATAATCTATGGAAACTTCGTTGACCGGAAGCGGTATGTATTTGCGCGCCTCAGTAGGGACTACGGAATCTATCTCGGCCACGGTTACCTGCGCAGGAAGCTCAATCGTAAAAATCAGGCTTGACTGCACAGGAATGGAAAGAGCGGGAGAACTCGCTGTCGCGCCGGACTGTTTTAGAATTTCCTTCAAAGCCAAAATAATTTTTTCAACCGGCGGATTTGTAACCCGTCCGGCTTCCATTTCGTTATAGGGCCCCAAGGCAATGGAGCCGTATGTTTCAAGGACCGCTTTACTGCCCTTCTTTTTTATCTCAACGATTTTAATCGCGGAAGACCCTATATCAATGCCGATAGCTGTGCTTTCCCCTCCGCGACCCACAGAGCCGAAGCCGGAAAAAAGATTTTTCAATAGATTGCTCATCCCATATGAAATTAATTAATAAAGATTCGCTGTAATCCGTTATTCCCGCAAATTTCGTACGGGACACGTTTTTATTATGCTAAAATACCCTACAAGTATAGCATATACCTGTCCCGTTAGAAATACTCTATGATTACAATAAACCACGAAATATTATCAATAAAATTTCTAATGGGATGAGTTTTTTAGACACCATACTTGAGATAATTTTCCCGACAAAATGCGTATTTTGCGGCAAAAACGGGGACGACCTATGCCTTGAGTGCCTAAGCGGTGCGCCAGCGGCAGAGCGAGAAAGCGCAAAGTGGATATACCCAGTGTATGATTACCGTCATCCGGCCATTAAAAAATCACTATGGCTACTAAAGTATAAGGGCAAAAAAAGACTTGCCGGTGTTTTTGCGGAAACTCTTTATGAAAAAATTATAGAAGAGTTGTCCGAATTGTCGGTAATGGAAAATTTCAATCAGCCGATACTGGTTCCCATCCCTCTTGCCTCCGCGAGATACCGGGAAAGGGGGTTCAATCAGTCGGAATTGATTTGCAAAGAGCTGATAAAAATAAATGGCGAGCGCCAGTCGGGCATAGAGTTAAAATTGGGGAATAATATCTTAACCAAGACTAAAGACACGGTACACCAGGCTCGCATCAAGAACCGGATTGCCCGGCTTAAAAATATTGCCGGAAGTTTCGAGGTAAATAATCCGCTAGCGGTAAAAAGAAAAAACATAATTCTTATAGACGATATCTTGACTACCGGAGCCACCCTCACGGAAGCGCGAAAAGTGCTGAAACGCTCCGGGGCGCGAAAAATAATAGCATTCACTTTGGCGCATTAGGGCACAGAAAAGATTACATAATGTCGTATTTAAGATGGTATAATATTTCGCATGACCGGCTTTTTTGAAACAATACTACCATGGATTGATTCCTCCAAATACATTCTGCTTTTTATCGGATGCATAGTCGAAGGACCGATCGTTATGATGGCAAGCGGCTTTCTGCTCCACCTTGGGAAATTCAGCCTACTCCCTATGTATTTGGTTTTGGTGCTGGGAGACTTTGCGGCCGATATAATATGGTATTGCCTAGGCCGGTTCGGAACCCGCCATACTATTTTCAAATACGGCCACCTGATAAAACTTACCCCGGCGGTCCTGGAAAAGATAGAAAACCGCTTTATGAGATACCACCAAAAAATTCTCATCATTTCAAAATTAACAATGGGATTGGGTTTTGCCATGGTAGTATTAGTTGTGGCCGGAATATTTAAAGTTCCTTTCAAAAATTACGCTGTTTTGAATTTAATCGGCGGTTTTGTGTGGACGGCTTTCTTGGTTACAATAGGATATTTTTTTGGAAATGTTTACTCCGCCGTACCGGAATCGGCCAAGATTATTTTCGCTTTTGGCGTTCTTATCTTAATTATTTTCGGCATACGTTTTGCAAATAATTATTTGACGAAAATAGAAATATAGAAATCATGATATCAATCATCATTCCAACCTTAAATGAGGAAAAGGCAATAGGAAATACCATAAACTCCCTGAGAGAGCTCCGTGATTATGATTACGAAATAATAATCTCCGACGGAAAAAGCAAAGACGGAACAGTCGATATAGCAAAATCTCTAGGCGCAAAAACAATAGTTTACGACGGAGCGGCGCGCCAGACCATCGGAGCCGGCAGAAACCTGGGCACAACCATGGCTTCCGGGGATTTTTTTGTCTTCCTAGATGCCGACGTGGTAATCCCCGATATTAACGAATTTTTTAAAAAGACGCTCCGGCTTTTCGGCAAAGACGAACGGTTGGTAGGCCTGGTTGTCCGGCAAGAAGTGTCCCGGGAAGTTGAGACCCTGCCTGACAGGTTTTTCTTTACAATGGTAAATTATACTTATTTTATCTTGAATAACATTTTTAAATTCGGCGGCGCCGGAGGCGAATTCCAGATGATCAAAGCCGCGATTTTTAAAAAGCTGGGGGGTTATAATGAAAACTTGGCCGCCGGAGAAGACAACGATATGTTCCAAAGGCTGGCAAAAAAGGGCAGAACAAGAATAGACATGTCTTTGACAGTTTTACATCTAGGCAGAAGAGCGCATAAAACAGGCTGGCCGAAGTTAATTTTCAGCTGGACAACAAATTGGTTCTCGGCACTAATTTTTAATAACTCAGCCAGTAAAGTTTGGGAGGAAATCCGGTAATTTTTCTTATGAAATTAAGTATAATTATACCTGCTTATAACGAAGAGGCATACATACAGAATTGCCTTGAAAGTATTCAGAAATACGGGGCGGCCGA
>Ga0209542_10008973_pt1 | contig 18492 bp, 21 predicted proteins | sample RifCSPhighO2_01_FD_184028 | JGI IMG/M metagenome (GOLD analysis project Ga0209542, IMG submission 184028) | Soil microbial communities from Rifle, Colorado - Rifle CSP2_plank highO2_0.1 (SPAdes) (version 2) | ecosystem: Environmental > Terrestrial > Deep subsurface > Rock core/Sediment ...
GTACTCCAGCCATGGTACTTAACTAATCTGACTGCTCCCATACGAACCTTTGGAAGCTTGGGGTTTGTTGTATATGCCATATACATACATTTTACCCTAAGTGATTCCAAGCTATTGGGTTATTACGCAAGGCTTGACAGATTTAGAGTAATATAATATAATGCTAGGTAGCAGTCGCGAGACTGCCCCTGTGACGATCCCGCCATGGGGATACTCTAGCAGAGGAGAACCTTCGGTGAGTTCATTCCAGAAACGACCAAGAAGCAAAAAACTCCTCCTGCGGAAAGAGAGGGGTGCAATGGGCGGTAGTCTTTAAGTAGAGAGACCGGAATAAGAATCCGGCAAGAGAGCAAGAATTGACTAAAACCGGCCGTAAGCCAAAGGCCTTATCGAGTAGCCCCGACCAAACAATGAGGATCGGGGCGTTTTTAATTCTGCCGACAAAAGGGTTTGATATTTAATCTCCCAGAGAACTCCAGAGTAGATTGAACAAAGCCCTGAAAGAGTCAGCTAGCTCTTTGTGCGTTATAATTACTCCGACAGCCTTACCTTCAAGGGCGCTTATAGCGATATTATCGCTATAAATAGTTACATCGGATTTGAAAGGAAATTTATCCGGCGAGACGTATTTTGCCTCCCGAAGCATTTGCTCATCATTTCTTTTTAGTATGGGTCCCCTCTTATCAGTATAGATGGTTCTGGCTTTTATTCCTCTCTGTACTCTCCGCGGAGCATAATTTTTAACATGGTCAGGAAAAACATTCAGAACTCCTTCGGTGGTCGTGAAACCGACAACTTCTTGGATTTTAGATTTTAACAATTCATCCTGCATCTTCATCAGACCTTCTTTCCCTTCAAAAAATCTAACCTGAGGCTTTTCACCCGAAACGTTAAAAAGCCCGGCTAATTCAGGTAATATCTTCTTTAGTTCTTCCTTCTTATCCTCAACAGCCTTTTTCTCGCGTTCAATTATAAATTCCAGCTGATCGGGAGATTCGGCTATAAAAAGCTGTTTCTTACCCTTCATTTGAGAACTTACAAGGCCTATCTTTTTTAGAGACTCGATCTGAACATAGGTCGTCGGCCGGTTAACCCCTGCCTTGGCTGAGATCTCAAGAACGGTCGCTGAGCCAAGCTCAAGCATAGCTAAGTAGACTTTGGCTTCGTTATCAGATAATCCCAAATTTGTAAGATTGGATAGCATAGTTTTTATATTATATCATAAATAATAGAAAAAGTAAAGCCCGCCCAGGAGGGCGGGCTTTACGCATTTTTGGTTATAAATTATTGAGATCAGCGTCAATGACTTTAAATTCCGAATCTACATCACCCAGATCAATATCATTAACCTCTTGACTCAGATTATCCCGACTAACGGTTTCGTTCCTATTAGAAATTGAATTTTCTAGCAACTGTTCCGTGTTAAACTTAGTTGTGCCTATAGCCCACCAAATAACGAACAGTCCGGCTATTACCAGAATAATAACGGCGACTAAAAGCCAGTGGCCTTTTCTATTGACCATCGTTTCAGCGATAGATTGATTAGAATCTTTAATTGGATTTAATCCTTCCATTAATAGAATGTGATTCGTGGTTACTAGCTCATAGTTATTAGTTTTCTACTAATCACCAGTCACTTACCCACGAGTAACTAAATTACGGGGTTGAAGTTTCGGTTGGACTGACAGTCGGACTGACGCTTACTGAAGGTGACGGAACGGGGGTGACAATTAATCCGGCAAGAGCTCGTGCCGCTTTATGAACCGCCTCCTTGGCTACTTTTACTTTCCCAAAAACGGTTTTCAAATCGGCGTGTAAAGCTTGACGAGCCTTGCCAACATCCGGCTTTAATGTCGCATCCGTATTTACTTCTACAAAGTATGTCTTGCCTGCTTGAACCTCGACAGCCGCCCGAGCTTCCCCGATAGCAGTTTGGGCAGTTTCAATTGCAGAATTAACATCCGAAACATCAACGCCTCGATTTGCTGCTTCATCGGTTCTACTCTGTATCCTAGCCAGAACATCCTCTAATTTTTCCAAGACGTTCAAGAAATGATTAGTCACCTTTTGATTGAGGGCGTCCATGGCTTTATCGACTCTTTCAACAACACTCTTCTTTCGCTCATCTTTGATTTTATGAAGATCCTGCTTAAGCTGTTCCCTCTTTGCTTCTATCTGATCCTTCAACACTTTCCGGGCATCTCTGATCTTGTCCTGAAACTCGCGCCTCAAGTTGCCCATTTCTTCTTTAGTTGTCCTCCTTATTTCCTTTATATCTCGCATCCCTTCTTTTCTCGCATCGCGGATATCGCGTACCTGTTCCCGGGTCGGAATTCTCGTCGGCGTAGGAGTCAGGGTGGGAGTTGGACTCTGGGCAAAAACTGAAAAAGCCATACCCAGGGTGACGATTGAAACAGCTGACGTTTTTAGTATATTCTTCATGTTATTATTCATTATACTTTAAGAATCGAGCTAATGACATAGAGAGTTGTTGACAACAATATGTGTTGCCACAATTGCTGCTGTTTCCGCTCTTAAAGTAAACTGACCCAGATTTATTATTTTCAGATTTGATCGTTGTGCCAGCTCCACTTCTTTAGCAGTCCATCCTCCCTCGGGACCGATCCAAACACCCAACACACAATTTACAATTTTCAATTCCTTCTCCGGACTGATCAAAAAATATATTAATTTGCCCGGGGTCCGCTACTTCAATAGCCTTTTCGAGATCGATCGGATCATGCAAGACTGGCACAATCCCTCTACCTGACTGCTCGGCCGCTTCTTTAATAATTTTTTGGAGTCGATCTTTTCTGAAACCGAGCTTAATGGTCCGCTCAGTAATAACGGGTACAATTTCTTTTATACCAATTTCTGTTGTTTTCTGAACAATCAGCTCAAAATTTTCCCGCTTCAACATCGAACAATATAAAATGACCTGTCGCTCCGGTTCGTTCCGGTTAGACTCGATTTCCTTCACTTCAACCTCAATGAAGTCCCTGCCATAACTTTTTATCACGGCCCTGCCTTCGTTCATTTGACCATCGCCTAATATAATCGTCTCTCCCAACTTAAGCTTAAGAACATTGCGAAATTGATTAAAAAGTTCCTCGTCTTTGAGTTTTAAATTACCGATTTTTAGATAAAAATCACCGATAAAACGATGCAGTTTCATAGTTTTAGTTTACAGCAGATACTAAAAATAAAAAAGCCGACAATTTTAGACGGCTTTACTGTTAACAAGGAAATCTGCAATCGCAAGTGCTCTTTTAAGATCCCTACTAGACAGGCCCCAATCTAATCGCACAATCTTGCCAAATACCGAGCCTGGTAGGTGCGGAGTAAAAGCTTCCACGTCAGAATCAAACCAACCTTTAGAAATAGCAACTTTCTCTGGATCTTGTAAATCTGGGCGACTTATAAATCCGCCTACAGTCAAACGATTCAAACTCTCATCGAGGTCAGGGCTAAATGGTTCCGGACCAGAACTTGAAAAAATAAACAGTTCTCTCGCCTCCTCAGCAGAACTCAAAACTCGTTGCAAGTTATGATTTCTAAATCGTAAATCTCTTCCCAGACTATGCCGTGCCCAAACAAGAGCAAAACCTAAAATATCATCTTGCATTACGCTTGTCATGTCCTGGTCGCCTTTTTAAGTCACGCGATTTGCAGTGAAAAAGTATCATTTTTTATCAATATTTGCAAGAGGTTCATAGAGGAGTATACTTAATTTATAATCTCGAGGGTAGAAAGTTGAGGGTAGAAGGTGGTATTGAATCATGTTCTACGCTCTTCGTTCTTCGCTCTATCACATGAACATGGCAAAACTCAAAACGTCAGCCTCGATGGGTCTCGGTGCGGGATTAGCCGTTGCCGCCATCGGAGCCGCTATAGGAAGTTATCTTCTAACCGGGCCCAGAACCGCAAAAACAAAAAGGGTTCTGAAAGGATGGATGTTAAAAGCTAAAGGAGAGTTGTTAGAGCAATTAGAAAAAGCTGGGGATGTCGGAGAAGAAATGTATAATCAAGCCGTTGACCAAATTACGGATAAGTACTCAAAAATGTCAGGAGTCGCTCAAGATGAAGTTGACGAAATGAAAAAGGAGCTGAAGAAACAATGGAAGCTCGTCGAGAAAGGATTAGCAAAAGCAAAGAATCTGCCTAAATAGCTTCCTCGTAATATAAATGTTACTAAACCATACTGACGCGAACGTGCTCTATCTCAACTTCACCCCAAATCAACGGCTCACATAGTGAGCCGTTGATCCTGCTTCGGCTAGGCAGAGGCCCGTTCGATCTCCGAACGTTCTGTAAATGACTCGGGGGCGGGCGATACAAAAATATAGAAGGATTAAAAAAAGCCGAGCTTAGCTCGGTGTTTAATCTGTCCTAATGATTCCGTCTTGATCAATAAAATAGGTCTCTACCTTCTGGTATTTAGGGTTAAGTGCTGAGATAGATTATATCGCAAAACAGTTTAATTGGCAAGGATAGTTGCCAAATTATTCTCGCCCACCTCTAGAAATCCTGAGTTCAAATCAAAATTAATTTTCTCTCCGTTTTTTTTGGTAATCACGATCATGCCCGATTCCAGCTGAGTTACCAGCGGCCGATGATTATCCAAAACGGTTATCTCTCCTGAAGTAGTCTTAATATTCAGCGAGCTGGCCTCGCCATCGAATTGAACGCCTTTTAGTGAGATGATACTTAAATGCATTTGAGCGTAGAAGGTAGAATGTAGTAAGCGGTTTATTTCTTAAGAAATTTTTGAAAACCACCTAACATACTACCTAGATCTTTAATAAGTTCCATGGCTTTCTCAAAGTCTTCTTTCTTTACATAATCTAGATTACTAGATATATGGAGCTGACTCTCAACCTCATTGAGGGATCTGGATGCTATCGAAATAAATCTTGAGAATTCTTTCTTAGAACCTCTCCCTGCGCCCTCTGCTATGTTAGAAGATATCGACACAACGGCTCTTCTAATCTGGGAAACGAGTCCATAGAATTCTTCTCTAGGAAAGTTCTTTGTGATCCTATATATGAAAGAGGCGAAGTCTATACTCTTCTTCCAAATATTTAAGTTTTCATAATTTTTAGCCATAGCTACGTTCTACCTACTACTTTCCACTTTCTAGATCCCCCTTCAGATAAAAGAAATCTTCGGGCTTATCATCATATTTGCCGTCGATGATCGCCTTAAAATCTTTGACCGTCTGTTCAACCGGAACAAATTTCCCTTCGCGACCGGTGAATTGTGCGGCAACTGAGAAAGGCTGCGATAAAAATTTCTGAATTCTTCGAGCTCGATTAACAACTAATCGATCCTCGTCAGAGAGTTCTTCTAGTCCCAATATGGCGATAATATCCTGGAGCTCTTTATATCTCTGCAAGATCTGCTGAACCTGTCTTGCAACTTGGTAGTGTTCTTCGCCAACTATCTTAGGGTCTAGGGCGCTCGAAGAAGACGATAAAGGATCAACGGCCGGATATATACCGATCTCTGTGAGGGCTCGAGACAATACAATTGTTGAATCCAAGTGCGCAAAAGTAGCAGCCGGAGCCGGATCAGTGATATCATCAGCGGGAACATAAATCGCTTGAACAGAAGTAATAGAGCCGTCTTTAGTTGAAGTAATACGCTCCTGCAAAGCTCCCATTTCTCCAGCTAATGTCGGCTGATAACCCACGGCTGAAGGCACGCGTCCAAGAAGAGTTGAAACCTCAGAACCGGCCTGAGAAAACCGAAAAATATTATCAATAAAAAGAAGGGTATCTTTTCTTTCCTCGTCACGGAAATATTCGGCCATGGTTAAACCTGTAAGAGCCACTCTCAAGCGCGAACCAGGAACTTCATTCATCTGACCAAATACGAGAGCGGTTTTATCAATAACGCCTGATTCTTTCATCTCATGATATAGATCGTTCCCCTCTCTAGTCCTTTCCCCAACTCCGGCAAAAACTGAAAATCCTCCGGAAACTTCGGCAACATTATGGATAAGCTCCATCAATAGAACTGTCTTTCCAACTCCCGCGCCTCCAAATAGTCCTATCTTTCCTCCTTTAATGAAAGGGGCTAGAAGATCGATGACCTTGATTCCGGTTGCGAAAATCTCCGTTTTAGTTGACTGCTGATCAAGCCTTGGCGCAGCCCGGTGGATGGGCCAGTATTTTTCAAATTTAGTCTCCTCTTTTGAATCAATACGCTCACCCAGTACGTTGAACAACTTGCCTAGAACTTGAGGTCCGACAGGTACGCTTATCGGCGCTCCAGTATCAGAAACCTCTTGGCCGCGATATAGCCCATCCGTTGAAGCAAGCGAAATCGCCCTGACTCTTCCCGGCTCAAGGTGTTTAGCGACTTCCAGGACTATATTTCTAGAACTTGATCCTGACTTATCGGCAGGCAAGTTAATTTTAAGTGCATTCAAAAGAGCCGGCATATTTTGGTCGTCAAACTCAATATCTACTACCGGTCCTGTAATTTGTACTATTCGGCCTTTATTTATTTGCATTAATTTAAAATGTAAAAATCAAAGTTTAAAATTACAATGTAAAATTAAAAATTTTAAGATTTTGAGTTGTCATTTTGTATTTTGATATTTAAATTTTGCATTAAAAACGTGATGAAAAGATTATACTCCAATCACTTCCCTGCCTGCATTAATTTCGATTAACTCCTTGGTTATATTTGCTTGTCGTGCCTTATTATATTCTAAATTTAATTTTCCGGAAAGGTCTTTGGCGTTATCTGAGGCTGTCTTCATCGCCACCATTCTTGCGGAATGTTCGGAGGCATTTGCTTCCAGAATCAGATGGTACATCTGCATTCTGACCAAGTGATCAACTAATCCTTCGATCAGCTCTTTCGGAGACGGCTCGAAAATATAATCAACCCCCCTGTTAGACACCGAGTGTTTAACACTTGTAGATTTCGTAGCACGTAATTCCGAGAAACGGCCGCGCTCTGGGATAAGCTCATTAATTGTCTGCTGAACTTTTTCCAGGTTAATTGGTAACACTTCTCTAGTTAGCACCTCCTGTTTAAGCGTAGTGCGGAAATGGGTCGAGATCGTAACTACCCGGTCAAAATCTTGTGCTATAAATCCGGAAATTATTTTATTGGATAGATTATGTGTCTCTCCCGGCTCTATAAAATCTCCGAATCCGGAAAACTCCTCAACCATTTTCAGTCTTTTTTTATTTGAATAAGCTATCGCCTTCTTACCGACGGCAATTACCAAAATATCCGTATTATTTTTCAAAAATTGATCTGCGACTCTAAGAACCTGGGAATTAAAAGAGCCGGCCAACCCTCGATCAGAAGTAACAATAACCAAGAGAGTATTCTTAACATCGCGCGATTCCATCAGCTTGGTATTAACCTCGCCATGCTTTGCCAGGACCGACAAAAGCTTAAGAGCTTTGAAGGCATAGGGCCTCGAACTCAAAGCCACCTCCTGGCTCTTTCTCATCTTCGTTGCCGCCACAACTTCCATCGCTTTCGTGATTTGTCCTATATTCTTAACGGCTTTTATTCGCGATTTGGTTTTTTGTAGGGATTCCATGATTTTAATGTAGAAAGCGGAAGGTGGAGAAGTAAATAGTAAGTAGTAAAATAAGAATTCTTAAACTACCCCCCCACCACGCTCTAAACGCTACTTCGTACGGGACGCGGGATTGACATGTCGGCTATTTTTTATCATTCTGGGGAATAGCTCCTTATTATAGACGGGTAATACCGATGAACGACCGCAACAAATTGACTGACGTTGAGGTTTTTATCTTGATCTGTGTATTTCTGGCTGGCGTAATCTTATACATTATTTTTGCCCCCAATCCTTAGCCCAACTCTAGGCAATAGAGGTTCGAGATGTCCCGACATATATCGGGACTTTTAATATTCGAACTTCACAACCCGGCTTCGTTTTATTCTCAACAACCAATTTTTATGTAGCGATAATTTATATATTCTGAATCCATTTGAGCTTTTTTTAACAAATTCAAGATATTTATGAAATTTTACAAAAGACAAAGAATTGGGCGGAGTCTTCGATGGGGTCCCAATTTTATGTCTGGAAAATGAATAAATATCGCTGAATTTGTTGAAAAGCGAAGGCGATGAAGAAAATATAAATTATCGCTACACTCCCCTAACTTCTTCCAAACAACTTTTTAACTTCGCTTCCGTCTCTTCGTCCATTTGTCCGGTCTCTTTTATCTTTTTCAGAATATCTTCATAGAGTTTTTCAACCTTATCGATCATTTTATCGCAAATTGACCGCACCTCTTCAACTTTTACATCATCAAGATATCCGTTTGTCGCCATATAAATAATTAGCACCTGTTTCTCAAACGGAATCGGCTCATTGTCAACCTGCTTTAATATTTCGGTTAACCTCTGTCCCCTGCCAATTTGTTTTTTGGTATTTTCATCTAGGTCCGAAGCAAATTGAACGAATGCCTGTAATTCCCGAAACTGAGCAAGCTCTAACCTAAGTTTACCGGCAACTTTTTTCATAGCCTTGGTCTGAGCTGAAGATCCCACGCGCGAAACTGATAAACCGGCATTAATGGCGGGACGTAAGCCTTTGTAGAATAGATCGGACTCAAGGTATATCTGGCCATCAGTGATTGAAATAACATTTGTCGGAATATAGGCCGAAACATCCCCCAATTGAGTTTCGATAATCGGCAATGCGGTAAGCGATCCTCCTCCAAGTTCTTTATTTAATTTAGCCGCTCTTTCAAGAAGTCGGGCGTGCAAATAGAAAATATCTCCCGGATACGCTTCTCTTCCCGGCGGTCGTCGGAGTAATAAAGATAACTGTCGATAGGCGTCGGCGTGCTTAGATAAATCGTCATAAACAACCAAAGCATCCTGGCCATGATCCATGAAAAACTCACCTATCGCACAACCAGCGAAAGGAGCAAGATATTGAACAGATGCCGGAGACGACGCCGGAGCAGAAACAATTATTGAGTAGCGAAGAGCGTCTTTTTCTTCAAGAGTTTTAACGAGTTTGGCAACTTTAGAGTTTTTTTGGCCGACTGCCACGTAAATACATATAACTCCCTGCCTCTTGTCGCTTGCCTCTTGTCGCTGATTTATTATGGTATCAAGAGCAATCGCAGTTTTGCCGGTCTGCCGATCTCCGATTATAAGCTCTCTCTGGCCCCGGCCGATCGGAATCATGGCATCAACCGCCTTTATACCGGTGTGGAGCGGAGTATTAACGGACTCGCGGGCGACAACCGAGGGCGCTGAGCGTTCCAACGGATAATCCTTCGGCTTATCTTTATCAACGAATATAGCCCCTTTGCCGTCCAGAGAATTTCCAAGAGGATCGACAACCCTGCCTAATAATTCAGGCCCGACTTTTATTGAAACAACTTTCCCCGTCTGATGGACACGATCGCCTACCTTTACGGATTGGGCTTCTCCAAGAATAACAACTCCGACAAAATTCTCCTCCAAGTTAAAAGCTATGGCGGCGACCTCGCCCTTTTTAGTTTCAATGGTCAACAATTCCTGGCTAAGGGCCTTAGATAAACCGGCTATTTTAGCGATCCCGTCTCCGACTTCAGTAACGAGGCCTATATGATCAAACTTAGTTTCATCTTTATAGTCGGCGATCTCCTTCTTTAGTTTTTCTATAATTTCATAAGACATGAGTGAAAATAGAATGTAGAAAGTGGAAAGTAGTTCTAAGAATTTTTATCCTAACTACTCTCTACCTTCTACGCTCTACTATCTAAAAAGCCTATTGAGCTTTTGATTTAAAGTATTATCCAGTTCCTCTTCACCGTTTACCAGAATCCTGACTCCGGCTACCAGCTCCGGATTTATATTAAAAGTAATATTATCTTTTTTTGAAAATTTACTCTTCAGCGACCTTGATTTCGAATCGGAAAGTTGGCGGGCCGATTCTATGTTGACCCATTTTCCGTTTTCGTTATTAACCATTTTTTTATGTATGGCAGCCGCTATTTTGGCGCCTGATTTTATATCGCCGGTTCTTCTCAGTAGCTTGCTAAAATTTGATATTACTTTATCCTTTTCCGCCGTACCCGAAACCTCGGCTAAAGCTTCCGTAAAGGCCTCGACATAATTGTTCATTGGATATTTCGTAAAATTGAAAATAGCATGTAGAAAGTGGAAAGTAGTTTTCTCTTAACTACTCTCTACCCACTGCACTCTACGCTCTCATAGACTTCACGGCTTGTTCAATCAATTTATCGTCAACCTGCTCAGGCTTAAGTTCGACCGTCTTAATTATGGCTTCCCTAACTAATCTTTTGGCCTCGACGGTGACTCTTTCCATCTCCTCTTTCTCTTTTCTCTCAGCCAACAGCATGGCCTGACGGAGAGCATCCTGAGCTTTTTTATCGGCCCGAAGAGCTATCTCTTGGGCTTTTTTCTGGGCCGTTTTCTCGGCTCCGGAAATAATAGATACGGCCTTACCATCCGCCTCTCTAATTATTCCGGCTTTGTCTTCTTCGGCCTTTTTTATTATCGCCTGGGCCATCTCTCCGCCCTTAACCCCAAGTTCTATCTTCTTCCTTCGCTCCTCAACCATCTTCATTAACGGCTTATACACAAACTTGGTCAGAACTACCAATAGAACTAAAAAGTTAATCCCTTGGGCAAGGAGAAGTTTTCCGTCAATTCCAAGTTGACTAAATAATTCGCCCAAGCGAATTCGCAGATCTACGCAGAATTATACGCTGATCCACGCAGATATTATCCGCGCTTATCCGCGTACTTTCCGCGTTCATCCGCGATTTTAAACAAACTTTAAAATTAGTGCTACCACCAAACAATAAATAGCGATGGCTTCCGCGAAAGCCAAAGCCAAAATCATGTTAGTTTGGATTTTTGGCGTAGCTTCTGGGTTCCGACCGATAGCTTCAGCCGCTTTAGCGGCTATAAAACCGATGGCCAAACCCGGCCCCAATGTCCCCAAGCCCATCACCAAACCGATAGCCAATTGTTTTGCTGCTTCTGTCTCCATGAACAAAAATTTTAATTTTCAATTTTCAATTTTTATTGAATGTCTTAATTTTTAAATTTAAAACATTGAAAATTCATTGAAAATTTTAAATTTTAAATTTTAAATTGTAAATTATTTAATGACTTTCGACCTCGTGATCCCTCACACCCACCAAGCAGTTGCTTCTTTTATTTCCGCGTTCAAACAGGACTTATCAGGCTAGTGGCAATTACTTTATAAGTTCTCGTCTAAACGGCAGCTGCTAAGAAATATCTGCTTGGTGGGTGTCCGGGTGATGGCTCACTGACATTCCTATGAATACCAGCGTGAGCATCGCGAAAATAAATGCCTGAATAAAACCGACAAACACTTCCATAAATAAAAACGGTAACGGGAGAAAATACGGACCCAGAAAACCGATTATAATCAGCAGAACCTCTCCTGCGAATATATTGCCGAACAAACGAAACGAAAACGAGATAATCTTAACAAATTCTGAAACTAATTCAAGGAGGCCGACAAAAGTGTATATAGGATTCTTGAAATTAAAAAACTTTCCAGCATGGTGTCTGAATCCTATGGCCGTAAATCCGAAGAAGTTAATCGCCACCATTACTATAAGAGCCAGAGCAACGGTAAAATTCAAATCTGCGCCGGGAGCCCTAAGGAAAGGTATTATAGTTTTATGTGTTTCGCCGTGACTGATAATCTCATGCTCAAGACCGAAAGAACCGGCTCCTGGTAGAAGTCCAAGCCAATTCGATAACAAAACAAAAAGAAAGACAGTGGCAACTATCGGAAAATACTTATCCGACAAGCCCCGAGATCCAAGAATAGTGTCCATAAGTTTTAGAATCTCATCCATCAATAACTCAAAAACGCTCTGAAGCTTGCCCGGGATCATCTTCAAGCGGCTATTCAGCCAAAAAGATATGGAAACAAAAATCCCCACCACTATCAAAGCTAAAAGGTAGGAATTGGTAACAACAAATGAGCCAATATGAAAAAGGGGCTCGGCCTTAATGGATATCTCAATCATTCGCCCCTATTTTGGCATAATTTAATTTTTTTACAAGGTGCTTTTTTATTTTGCTCCCACTCGCAAAAATAAAAAGAGTCCTATTAGGACTCTTTACCAGCTACCGGAGGCGCCACCACCACCGAAGCTACCTCCGCCAAATCCACCGAAACTAGAACCACCGGAGTCGTAGCCAGAGCTTGATCCAGAAGACCAACCTGAGCTATACCCAGGACTAGAGTAGTCACCAGATGACGATCTCTTAGGTTTAGGTTTTCTTGCCTCTTCCGCATCTTCCTTATCTGACTTTGCACCACTCAATGCATTGGCAGCTAACGCCAGGCCTGTCATAATAAATGCGGATACAGCTAGCCAGTCAATGACTGAATTGTCCATAGACGATTTAGCTTTTTTGTAGCTATCTCTGGCTTGACCGACATACTGTTTCGATCTCTTCGAAACATCGGCATGGTCTATGGCCTGTGCTGCTTTATTGATAGAGCCGGCAAGCTTTTCCAACAACCCCGGACTTTCATGCTGTGCCTTTTTAACCTCTGCGATTTTAGCTTTAATATCATCAAAAACGTTGGCCAATGACGATACTTGATCTAACAAGTCTGTAACCTGCGGGGTCAATTTATCCGAATGCTTCCACCCGATACGAGATTGCCCTAACATCAAATATTCCAGTTGATCCGAATAAGCTTTTATCCGTCCGGGAGTTGCTACAATCCAAGTCTCAAGATCAGCCCAAACATTTTTCGGACTTATCTCCCTTAGCTCATCTAGCTTCTTGAGTGCTGAGGGATATTCTTTTTCAGCCTCAACTATAAAGGCCCTGCACTTCTTTAGGTTTGATCCGTTAACGACGAACTGACTTCTCAGCTCGTTTCTGCGACCAATAATCCTAAAAATAATAAAGACGGCGGAGCCAATTATGACAATAGCTATGACAACTAGGCCAACTATTTTCATAGTAGCAGCAAATTGCTCATCGCTAAGTTTTTGTTCAGCTGCTGCCTTTTCTGCGGCAATCTTTCTTTCCTCAAGACGATTCTGATAGGGCGTATTGCCCAAACCGGCCAATATTGCGTTGACTCCGGCCACGATTCCTTCGGTCAGCTTACTCTTTTTGGCCGACTCGCTAGACTGCTGGACAGATTCCTTGAAATAAGGAATCACCGTATTGTCAATTATTCTTTTAGCCTGGACATCCGTTAGATCCGGCTCCATGCCATATCCGACTTCTATTCTCATCTTGCGTTCAACAGGAGCAACTAGCAGAACGATGCCGTTATCTTTTTTCTTATCCCCTACGCCCCATTTCTGAGCCCAATTCAAAGTATATTCCTCAACACTGAGCCCATTCAGAGACAAGACAGTCACGATAGCTATCTCGATGGAGGTTTTATCCCTATATTCCCTAAGTTTGGCCTCTAGCTCTTGCCTCGCTGAAGGATTAATTATATTGGCAGAATCTGTTACGTGGCCAATAGGTTTCGGGTAATTATCTTGGGCAAAAATTGAACTGCTGAAAAGCAGTCCGAGGAACAATCCTGCAACTAACTTCTTCATCTTCTACCTCCGATAATCACATCGTCAGAGAGTTCATTTTTATCATCGGCCCGATGCGGAAAGAAACTGGCAAGCTCTTTGCCGATATCACTAACCACCCGGCAAATACCGCCGGTAAAGTCGCCCGCCACAAATAAGATCGAGAGCTTTCTTGCCAAATCGTTCCAATATGATTGGGGAAGCTTCTCATGAATTCCGCTATCGCCAATAATCCTGAATCTCTTTTCTCCTAGAACGACGAGAACTAGCACCCCCGTCTTATCTCTGGTGTTGTGCAAACCTTCACGTTCAAAATCTCTCAAGGCCTGTTGAACCAAGTTGCCTTTTAAATCTTCGTCACAGCGCTCTACAACTTTGACGCGAATCTCTCCGGAAGTCCTACTTTCAGCTTCCCGGACCGTCGCCTTTATTCTTTCGAGATCAGCCCGAGAAAAATGGCCCAAGACTAGAGGCCCTGACATTAATTTTTCCTCAAATCTTGAAAATTAACCTTCGGAGCTTTCTTAGCCCCCTCTTCAGCCTCAAAGTAGGGCTTTACATCAAACTTGAAATAATTCGCAACCAGATTGGTTGGAAACTTATTTCTCGTTGTATTGTATTCCCGAGCCGCTTCATTAAATCTATTGCGCTCAACTGAAATCCTGTTCTCAGTCCCTTCGAGTTGAGCCATCAAATCGCTGAATAGGCCGTTAGCCTTCAAATCAGGATACTTCTCAACTACAACCATCAGCCGCGAGAGAGCGCTTGAAAGCTCTCCCTGAGCTGACTGGAATGCAGCCAAAGTCTGTGGTGTAAGATCGTCAGCCTTGATATTGATCTGTCCAACCTGGGCCCTTGCCTGGGTAACTTCCACAAAAGTTTCCTTTTCATGAATGGCATAGCCCCGAACTGTCTCAATAAGATTGGGAACTAAATCAGCCCTTCTCTGATAGACGTTTTCGACATTACTCCACTGGGAATTAACATTCTCACGTAAAGTCGTCAGGTTGTTATAGGATCCCGAAACAGCCGTACCGATAGTACAGGCACCAACACCGAAAACCAGAACTCCGACTAAAGCCGTGATCCCGAGCCACTTACCCATGCGCACTCTCCCTTTTGTCAAAGAAACAGCGCTCTTTCGAGCGTTAATATAATACTATATTCCTAGAGTTTGGTCAACCCAATTAATGCACAAGTACGTGTGTGGCTAGGGCGAGCCTATTTAAACCCAAATTTCTCTTTGAGGCTTTTGAAAAAGTAGTGCTCTTCAAGTTCGGCGAATTTTATCAAATGGGGAGAGTTTTTTATAATAATCTCGTCCTTTTCTTCGAGTGGAAATACTGACTCTCCATCAGCGGAAAGGATTACGTCAAGCTTTTTACCGGTTTCGGAAAGAGATATTAATCCCCTTTCTCTATATGAAACAACCCCGATATTGATCTCATTATTATACTTAATCACCAGACTGGGACTCGGTATACTATGATCTAACAACTCCGTCAGAATAAAGCACTTAATATCGGGCATAACAATCGGGCCGTGAGCAGAAAGATTGTAAGCCGTTGAGCCCGTGGCTGTAGCCACAAGCATTCCTGTACCTACTATGTGTTTCACGGAATGTCCGGCGATTTTAGCCTCGAGCTCAACCATGCCCAGAACATTAGTAATAGCCACCTCATTCAAAGCTTCTCCGTTAAAAACTATTTTTCTTTTTCTCTTAACCTGAACAGAGATCATCATTCTCTCTGTAATAGAATAATCTCCGCGGAAAAATTTATCCAATGAATTTAAAAAACTATTTTCCTCACGAGCTGATGCTAGAAATCCAACATTGCCAAGATTAAGTCCCAGAATAATAGATCCTTGCTCGTGATATTTTCTAGCCGCATCGAGAATAGTGCCATCGCCCCCTAGAACTATTACTGCATCGGGTTTTTTAACATCTGATTTTAAATTAGGGAATTTATCTTTTATGAATTTATTTATATTTCCAGCCCAAACTACAGCTCTTTTGTTCTGCTGGTTATAAAATATATGAAACGTTTTTACTTGACTGTCCATGCTTGGTTTGATATACTTAGTGTATATTATACACTTTCTTAAGTCAATCTACTTAATTTTATAATAAAACAATGAAAATTAAAATAGCTGGCGATCTGAAAAAACTCGAATTCTGGGCAATTGAAGACGAGATACCGGCAATAGCCGGGAGTGGTGTATCCCAACCTGAATTATTCGTTCATTCTTTTAAAAACCCTGTCTTGATAGTTGATAATGCTGCCATAGCCAAGCTTCCTTCAACAAAGAGAGACGCCATAATCAGACTAATGGAATTTCCTCGAAGAATAACCGAATATGATGGAGTAGAAATAGAATGGTCCGGCCTAAAATATCCCAAGGTATGGTCGCCTTCGATCGACACTATACTTTTTGCGAAAACCATAAAGACTCTATCTGAAGACGCCCAATATTTTAACAGTCTCGATTCGCTCCTAGAAATTGGCTCCGGCAGCGGTTATCTAAGTAAATATATACTTAAGAAAAAGTTAGAATCCGTCAAACATCTTAGATCTGCTTGCCTAATGGATATAAATAGAGATGCCCTTGCCTGTGCCATGGATGCTATTAAGCCATTAAAATCAAATACTCTCGTATCTTATTGCCTTAATAGCCCCGGTCAGAGTATAAAAACTGATCAATCATACGATCTTATAATCGCCAATCCGCCTTATGTCCCCCGACCTAATTCAAAAACGGATAATCCATTCGAAGGACTGTTTTTATACGGCGAGATTCTTGCCCAAGCAAAAAAAATTATGAATCCGGAAGGCTCTTTAATTATAAATTTCTCAAGCATATCAAAAGATGAAGTTTATCCTGAATTTAAGAAGATATTTTATATGAAAACCGTGGAAAAGATGCGGGTGCCTCTCAAAATTCCACTTATCACAAGCGGGCTATCTGATTCTAGCCGCAATTGGATGAAATACTTATTGGATAATGATAAACTGGAGATAGATGAGAATGAAAAAAGCGGATATAAATTCTGGCAAACAATCGAAATAGTGAAATGTAATTTAAAATAATGGCAAAAAATATCAAAAAAACTAACCACGGATTCATGCGGGTCGCAGCAGCAGTGCCGAAAATGAAAGTCGGCGATATTAATTATAACGTGGCTCAGATACTGGATTTGGCCAAAAAGGCCGCCCATAAAGGAGCTTCTGTTGTCGTATTCCCGGAACTATCAATCACCGGCTATACTCTCGGAGACTTATTTCATCAGCAATTAGTTATTCAGAAGGCCAAAGAAGCTCTCGGCCAGATAGCTGAAGCCTCCAGAAAAATAAAAATCGTAATCATGGTAGGTCTACCGATGGCCCTTGAGAGCAAACTTTTTAACGTGGCGGCAGTAATCTCGAGAGGCAAGATTCTTGGAATTGTTCCAAAAACCCATATCCCCGGCTATAAAGAATTCTATGAGGAGCGCTGGTTCTCTTCAGCCTATGACCTCAGTGATAAAGAGGCCCATCTATTCGGCTACGATGTTCCGGTGGGAACCGACATACTGTTTAAAGCCAAGAACAATCCGGGGGTTATTCTAGGAGTTGAGATATGCGAAGATCTCTGGATACCAATTCCTCCCAGCTCATTTCAGGTGGTTCGCGGAGCTACGATCATCGCCAATCTTTCAGCCTCAAACGAACTTATAGGCAAAGCGGATTATCGAAAAATCTTAGTATCTCAGCAATCAGCCCGAGGAATATGCGGTTACATTTTTACATCCTGCGGAGTCCATGAATCGACAACCGACGTTGTCTTCGGAGGACATGCGATCATAGCAGAGAACGGTTCCGTCCTTACAGAATCAGAGAGATTCCAACTTGATGGTGAATTGATAATTTCCGAAATAGACACAGAGCATCTCCTGAGCGATCGTGAAAGAACTTCCAGCTTCGGCGATTCAGTAGATGACAAAATCAAAAAATATTTTCGCTTCGTGGATTTTGAACTTGAGACTCCCCCGCTTTCAGAGCTAAGCCGCTATATTGATCCGACTCCGTTTGTACCCTCTAATCCGGCCGAGAAAGATAAAAGAGCCGAAGAGATATTTGCGATCCAGACGATTGGCCTGGCGAAAAGACTTAATCAGTCAAATATTAAAAAAGTAATCCTGGGCTTATCCGGTGGCCTCGATTCCACACTGGCCTTACTTGTAGCTGTTAAGACATTTAAACTCCTGGGAGTCTCACTAAAAGACATCTATGCATATACGATGCCCGGCTTTGCCACTACCAAGAGAACAAAATCAAACGCCATCAAACTGGCTGAAGCCCTTGGCGTGAACATTGAGGAAATAGATATTACAAAAGGAGCCACCGGCCATCTGAAAGAAATCGGGCATGATGTTAAGACCCAAGACCTGACGTTCCAAAATGTTCAGGCCCGATACAGAACTTTGATATTGATGGACAAAGCGAACCTGCTGAAAGGCCTGGTTCTTGGCACCGGAGATTTATCCGAAATAGCTTTGGGCTGGAATACTTTTACCGGCGATCAGATTTCTCACTACAATGTCAACGCCAGCATTCCTAAAACACTGGTAAAGCATCTCGTTCGATGGATAAGCGAACAGAAAGACTTTAAATCCGCTCATCCGACCCTGAAAGACATCATAGATACCCCCATATCGCCAGAGCTAGTTAAGGGTAAAGGAGAAAAAATAACCCAGAAAACTGAAGACCTGATCGGGCCATATGAGTTGCATGATTTCTTCCTTTACCATTTTATCCGATGGAATTCCGGCCCGGCAAAAATACTATTCCTGGCTAATAAAGTGTTCGGAAATAAATACAAGCCCGAGATAATTAAAAAATGGCTTACTCTTTTCGTAACCAGATTTTTCAAAAATCAGTGGAAA
>Ga0209542_10008975_pt1 | contig 18492 bp, 24 predicted proteins | sample RifCSPhighO2_01_FD_184028 | JGI IMG/M metagenome (GOLD analysis project Ga0209542, IMG submission 184028) | Soil microbial communities from Rifle, Colorado - Rifle CSP2_plank highO2_0.1 (SPAdes) (version 2) | ecosystem: Environmental > Terrestrial > Deep subsurface > Rock core/Sediment ...
TATACATGTCAAGCGTGCCGATTTCTCAGGCGGAGAACCTTCAAAGGAATCCATGCTCATGCGCCGATTCTACAACCCTCCCAAGCCCCTCAACATCTCACTGATCTGCGTGAGGACAGACTGCATCCCCACCAATACCGCAGCCGTAAACGATGACGGTGGGGCGGAAGCGCTCGTCGCACGCACGTGCACAATGACTGATGCAGACGCTTTTTGGCCGATGCTGTCTGTCGCGGTGTAGGTAATGGTGTAGGTGTGACCAGCGCGGCATGCTCCGATGGGGCCGAGTCTGTAGGAGCCGCTCTCCTTAGTAACAGAAAGCGCAAGCTTTGTTTTGCACGTATCCAGCGAGTCGGAAGAAACAGTAGCTGAAGCGGAAGCGGCGTTGGTGGAGGACCAATTGAGCGTAACGTACTCGCCAGCATTGATGGTAACGTCATTGGCACCGTTGGCCGTGAGAGTGGCGGTGGGGATGGCAGTGCGGGTGGCGGTGGGTACGGGGGGCGTGAGAGCAGAATCAGTACTTGCTGTACCCTTCACCGTCACGCTTGCCTTCGGCGTTAGTCCGCTGATTGCGGAAGGATCGCAGAGGCTGGTTTGGTAGAGCGAGAAGGTGGCGTCGGTGAGATCTATCCATGGGGCAGCTTGCGAGAGCGTTTGCGGCAGCGACTTGCACGCGAACAACTCAGGCGCTGATGAGGGCGTGTCCACCCACACTTGCGTTACCACTCCCTCGGGAGCAGTCCACGAGATCGTGCTTGTGCAGACATCCTTTCCGCTCTCTATGGTGCAGGGGTTGGGAGAGGCCGAGATGGTGAACGAGGTTGGTGGCGGAGGAGGAGCAACGAGCGTGTAATGCCACCAAAGATCGGCGTAGTGTCCGCTCCCCGCGGGAATTGTAACGGTTGCCGAAGTCCCCGGTGTGGGAGTGTTGCTGTGACAGGTGATGCTGTCGATGCACAGTGTGTAGCCGACGGTGTAGCCGGCGACTTCCGGGACGCTCACGGTGTAGGTGGCTCCCGCGTTCACAGTGGCGGCGTATGGATTGCTACTGTCGGTTGAGACGCCCACTACTGTGACGGGTTGTCCTGTGATTGTGGGACTCTTGTCTGAGGCGACTTTGTAGCCTTGGATGACAGCGGTTGCTTGTATTTCGGTGATGACGACTGATACTGTCGCGGAATTGTTGTTGTCGTCAACGCAGGTGAGAGTGTACGTGCCGATGAGGCCGTTGGTGCCGCTGCCGCTCGCGTTTGGCGTTACATAGAAATAGTCTTCTTTTGGCTCATGGCCGTCGGTGCGTGAGGAGGTCACCGTGCAGCCCGTGACGTTGCTTGAACTCCAATTGAGGGCGTACTGGTCCCCCGCATAAATCTCAAGAGAGCTCTGGCCGTTTGCGTCGAGGGTGACGGTAGGTGTCGAAGTTGCCGGTGTTTTATACCCAAGAGCGGCAAGCTGATCGAGCGTCCCTACGTCATAGGTAAAGGCGTAGCTGCTAATCTCACCCACCGAGAAGGTGCGGTCCACTTCGTGTTTGGAGAAATTGGAATCGAGCACGTTGTGCAAGCTGATATTGCCACATGCGGAATTGTTGGGATCGGAGCAAAATAGATTAAAAACGGTGACGAGATTAGCGTTGAATGGCTTGTTGGCATCACGATGTAACGCTATCGCGATGTCGCTTCCTCCGATATCCCACATGAGGAGCACGTACGAAAGATCCGCTGACATAATTTCGCACTGTTCTAATCCGTATATTGGACTGCAAAACGAAACGTCCGCAGTCTTGGACATATAGGCGTCTTTCTCGGCCGCAACGATAGGCCCTTCGATGTGCGAACCATCGGCCTTGGCAAAGTAAACGCGCAAATTGTGGGCTTTGGAGAAGTCCCGGTAAAGATATAGCGCCTGATCTACGCCCCACCAGCTCCAGTTTTGCGCCATGCGATGGCGCGCTTTATATTCGTTGATCAACCGTACCACCGTGTCGCCACCAGCCGAGACGGATGACATTTTAATGGCCGATTGTCCATCGCTGAAGCGGTATGCGTCGCCATAGCAGGGCGTCGTGCCAACATTGTTCTGGAAATTGCTATTCGAATAGTGATCGCTGTAGAGCGGGTTCCAGTCGAGCTGCTGCAGGCCACTGTATGTGCCCTCGTAGCCCCATTGCAGGTCGGAATTGCCTGCCGCCTGATTGGGGATCACTAAGAGGTTCTGCGATGAGTCGCCCGCCATAAGCGAGGTCTGCCAGGCAGCACCCGCGGCGCTTTTTTCGTGGACGATATTGAATGCATCGCCCGTTTTCAGATTTTTAAGGATTAGCTGTGTCCCAATACCGCCAAAACCGCCCGCAATGCCGACTGTCACCCCGACGTCCGATCCGTTGACGGATTTCGAATTCGTCGTTCGTGGTATACCAAAACCGTCGAAGTTACACGTGAGCTTTTGATTGAGCGTGGACTGATCAAATACTTTGTTTTGAGGAAAATCCGCTTTTGTAAACCGCCACCAGAGATCGACGAATCCTTCTTGAGGAACAGTAATCAGCACTGGCGCATATCCTGCTTTTTGTGAGGTGTATGGCTCGGGCACTTGATAATTCACCCAACTGGATTCAGGATGGTTGATGCAATTCGTGCAGGTGGAGTATTGCGCCACATAGCCGTCAGGCACTTGCATTCCTACTTCGTATTCTCCGGCGGATAGATCGGTAAAGTAAAAGGGGTTCTCCGTCTGAAAACTGGGACCATACCACGAAGAATCGGGTTTGCGAATGGATATGGTCGATGGACCTGTGAAATTATCGCCTTGAGCATCAATCTTCGTCCCCTGAATCATTCCCGCCAAAGCAAACCCTGGAGCCGCGAGTACAATCCCAATCAAAATCAAAAATAGCACTACGTGCCGCAACATTTTTTGTGAGACAGGTGTAGTCATGTATCTGATATTAAATAGCCACACACTGCCACGAAGCCGTGCAGCCTTTGATCGTATCTCGCACTTCTTTCCACTTGCCGGTGCAGCTCTTGCCGGTGGGAAGCGGTACTTGTGGACAGTTGGGATTGCGGAGCTTGGGGACGACATGGGCTTTTACTGCAGCGGGAGACACTGCGCCGGAGCAGAGGCTATAGATAAGGGTGCGGGTCTTGGGGCCGACGAATCCAAAGCCGGTCGTTGCTGCAGTGCCCGAGGAGACGAGATTGCGGGTCTTTTGGAGTGTCTGGACTCCCCGCTCGGTCAAGGGGCCAAAGTAGCCTGTTGCGCTCTCGGCGCTCAAGACTCCTTGGCTGATGAGGAACTGCTGGAGCGCCGTGACGTCGGTGCCTGTGGTGCCGCGAGAGAGAGAACGGGAGATGGTGGGGCAGCCTGCCTGCGCAGTCAGGGTGGCGGCGGAGGTGGTGCTCGCGAGCAAGAGTATTGAAACAACGACTGCGAGGCCGAGGGATGTCGCGGCCGTGGGGCGGAGCATGAAATCATTATCGCTCGAATGGTGCCTTCTGCAATCTGCGGTGCGTGGACAACGTGGCGGCTCTTAGGGAGAATTCAATCTGCATTCAATTCATCGAGCACCTTTTGGATTTGATCGCGAAACGCGGGCAGCTGATTTTGCGCGGTGAAATAGACTTCGTCTATCATGATTTCGGGATAGTCGTGGATCAGTACATCGCGGAATGCTGCCGCATCGCTCCAGTTTACGTCGGGATGCTGTTCTCGAAATTCCATCGGCACGCGCTTGACTGCTTCACCGATGATCTGGAAGCGGCGAATCGCGGCGTCTTGAACTTGAGTATCGCTGCGAAAATCCTTGATGTCCTTATTCTTGATGTATTCGATAATGTAATCGCACGATTCAAGAATATCACGGAGGTACATGCGCAGGTCGCGCGACTTTTTCATATGATGCGAACTTTGTCCTGATTCACCGATGGCCTCATTTCTTCGCGAAGCGCATCAATCTGAACCAAATCTACCGTCTGGCCACCGAGTGCATCCTGCAGTTCCAGCTTCGTTCGGACGAAGCCAAAAAGTCCCACGAGTTCCTTGAACCGTACAAGAATATCAATATCACTCTCGGGCGTCGCCTCGCCGCGGGCCGCCGAACCAAACAGATACGCTTCGGTTGCGCCATGACGCGCCAAAACTGGCGCCGCTTTCTTTTTTATCTCTTCCACTTGCATAGGCGCATTCTACCACGCCGACAGGGTTTGAGAATTTGTATCAAGGTGGCGATAGGTGCGAGAGTGGAATCAGTGCTCCCCCGCACCTGTCACCGTCACACTCGCCTTCGGCGTTAGTCCCTCGATTGCGGAAGGGTCACAGGAGCTGGTTTGATAGAGGTAAAAAGTATCGCCAGCAGTCGTGATCCACGGAGCGTCTTTCGAGAGTGGCTGCGGAAGCATTTGGCAAGAGAACAACTCTGGCGCTGATGAGGGTGTGTCCACCCATACCTGCGTTACTACTCCCTCGGGAGCAGTCCAGGAGATCGTGCTTGTGCAGACATCCTTTCCGCTCTCTATGGTGCAGGGGTTGGGAGAGGCGAAAAGAGCGGCGTCGTTTGGCGCGGTCACGGTCACGGGACTGCTCTCTCCGAGCGGTTTATATCTATTGTTGCCAAGGAGAACAAATTTGTACGTACCGGGTTTGACCGTTGCAGGAATGGGAAACACACATGTCCCGAAAGGAAATGCTATGGAAGGCGCTTTGGTGCAATTCACGTAGCGCCATGCAATGTAGCCCGATGTGTAGGTCGTGTCGTTCGCTGAATAAAGGCCGATCCAATCTGTGGGAGTCGGGCTCGAAATATTGCTCCAACTGACAGTTATTGGAGTGCCGGCAGTGAGAGTCGTCGGCGATGCCGTGATAACCGTAGATAGTGGCGTGAGTTCAAAGACCTTGATGTGAGTGGGAGATAAAATTCCTGCCGTAAGCGTGTAGCTTCCATCGGGATTTTTGGTGACTGATTCGGAAGCAGTCGGCTGCTTGAGTTTGAGGAGCAGGACTGTCTTTAACTCAATGAATCTCCGCAGCAAAGTGTTTGTCGCGAGTGCCTCTCTGAGGTAGTAGGCGCCCGCATCGTCGTCTCCCGTAATCATTTGCGTGATAGGGGCAATGATGGTTCTGTCGGAGGCATACGGCTCCTTCAGGCGAACATGCGGCACCTTTCCTTCGCGGATGATTTGTGCGAGCGCGGCAACCGGCGTCAGCTCGTCCGTGATGCTGAGCGAATGCAGGGCATAGGCGCTCCCTGGCGGCAAGGCTGACGCGGGAATGGTAATTGAAATGTTTTCGCCTGCACCCGGAAGCTTTGTATCTGCCATGTAGTTCGAAACGATGATGACCGTTCGCCCGCTTGATTTGAAGCCAACGGCATACGTTTCGGTATTTGGATCATCCGCCCCCGTCGCAGCAGGGAGCTCATACATGTGTGAGCCGATTTGATTGTCGAATATCTGGTAGAGAAGACTCGCTGCCGTCGGGATGAGATATGGTTCTGTAGTATTCGTCTCCGGAACCGTATCAAAAAGATCCCAGTGAGCCGCCGTCGAGAGTTTCGGGTCCTTCGCTCTCATCCGGAAGAGCATCTGGAAATTCCAGGACGCGCCGCGGGTACTATTGTCGACGTAGGCGATGTCGAAATCTGGGAAAAGACCGAGTTGATGGATCTCGTGGTTCGTAAGGCTCGGGTACGCGGTGGTGAAGTCATTGAGTGACGAGATTGCCTCTTGCGCCTTGTCAGCCGTACCTGAAGGGTCTTTCCCGTTTGTCTGGAAGGTCTGAACCGAACGAGCGACGCCCGCTAGAGGGCGATCTGCGTCCAGAAGATCGCGGTATACATTCATGGTATTCAGTGTGACTGTCCCTATCACCTGGTCGTGGGAGCCTGCAAATTCAAATGGCATCATCTGCGGCGACGAAACAACTTTTTTGAGCGCGTCATGCGTCAAGGCATAATACTGCTTATATTCAGCCTCCGTCCCGCAGAAACTTTCGCTATCGTTCCATTCAATGCCGAGCTTGTAGCGAAAGTCGGCAACCTTCCCTCCGGTAAATGCGTTCAAGTAATCGGCGAAGTCCGTAATGAGTGTGCCCCATACCGCAGAGTCGCCAACGGGAGAACGATTACCGTACGGACCCGATACGGAAATACCCCCGCTGCACGCATTCGTCGCAATGTCCCAAGGGATATTGTCGAGTCCGAGTGTGATGTCTGAAGGTTTGTAACCCGCATCAAGATAGGGCTGGAGGGCGTCGGTTACCCAGTCATAGTGCGTCGTGCTTTTGCCGGTTGCGGGATCATAATCGATGATATCCTCCGCACCGTTTCCTGTCGTATATCCTCCGTACCCACCAAGTACGCGCGCGACGGTAAAGCCATCGACAAACGGCACCTCAACACCTTCCGCATTCTTACGCTTATACGGAAAATCGAGTGCGTTGCCGCTGAGATATGACGGAATGGTAACGAGAAAAGACGCACCGTCGGGCCGGAAATAGGGACCTTGTAATTGCGTGAAGCGATAAAAAGGCGTAAGAGTGCCGAAGGAAACGGCTGAAGCAGAGAGCGATGTTTGCGCTAATGCCGCGACCTGTGCATCTTTGGGTTGCGTTTGTTTCGTGCCTGCAAGAATGAGGAAGATCACGAGAAAGAGGCCTGCAATAATGAACGCGGTTCGCTTCGACATAGGTATCGTCAGTATTGCATTCTCCCCCTTTGAAACGCGATGGGCGTCTCAAGCTTTGGGGATAAATGAAGAGAGTGTGACGGGTTCGCCCATGAATTTTGGCTGGCGTTTTAGAATGATGTCGAAGATCGCTTTCCAGCTCGCGGGAATTTCACGGAGATATGATTGCCATAGATACTCGCCTCCCGGGGCGACGACGCCGACAGCATCTATACCCAATGTTCGCGCCAAAAAGAGAGCGCGCGGCAGATGAAAATTCTGTGTTACGATCGTCGCGCTTTCCGTGCCGAAGACGGCACGAGCACGATACATGCTGCTGTAGGTGTCGAATCCCGAAGGGTCGAGAAAAATATCTTCCGTCGGAATGCCGCTTTCGAGGAGATAATCTCGCACGGGCGTTACTTCATCATGCGTTGAGTCGCCGCTATCCCCCGTCACCAAAATCTTCTGCACTTTACCCTTCTGATAGAGCTCCACTGCTTCATTGGCGCGTGCCGCCAAGACGGGCGACGGCTTATCGCGCACGACAGAAGCGCCAAGAACGATGGCGACTTCAGTTTCAGGCACGCTTTCGGTAGAATTATATGTATTCGCCGCAACCGACAACCGCATGATGAGCGGCACGATAAGGATGAGCGCGAGTGCGCCGAGAAGCACGACGAGTGACCATTTGAGAATGGGTCGCACGCCTCTATCGTAGCATTAGTCTACGATAATCGTTCCTCTCATTTCTGGATGGAGTGAGCAGAAGTAGCTGAACGTGCCACGTGTATTGAAGGTGTGCGAGTAGTCTTCGCCCGGGTCCAACGTGCCGCTTGCGAAATAATAAGAGCTCAAGCTGGTAACGGTGTGATCGATAGTGTCATCGTTTTCCCAGGTAACCCTCGTGCCGCGATCGATGTGAAGCACGTCGGGATCAAATTCCATGTCGTCAATCGAAATGTGTTCCTCATCGTTGTCGTCATCGTCATTGTCGTTATCTACCTCAACGGTCTTCGTTATCGAATCCGATTCGCCGAAACGATTGCGCACCGTAAAGCGGATCTTGTAGGTGCCTTCGTCGTAATACGTGTGTGAGAATGATGCCGAGTTGTTGTACGTGTTCTGGGTGTAGCCATACGGATCGTAATAGTTGTTGTTGTCGTCGTCCCAATCGACCGTGAACGTCATGTAGTCATCGTTCGAGCCGTCTTCGAGATAGACGCGCCATGTACCGCGCTCCCCTTCTTCCAGGGTCGAAGGCCCCGTCACGCGATCAATCTCCACGTCGTCATTGTTGTCATCATCATCCGCATCGGTAATGCGGAGCGATATGGCGTTGCTTGTGTAGCCGGCGGCATTGGCTACTGATACAGGATAGGTCGCTTCGTATACGCGTTCGCTGGTGTAACTATACACAGTGAGACGACTCGGAACCGTAAAGGAGATGCGAGTACCATCGTCGGATGAACTTACATTTGATACGGCCGTGCCAATACCGAAGCGCACTGTGTTGCCGCTGCGCGAGAAACCATATCCATGGATTGTTACGCGCTCGCCCACATCGGCGCTGGTCGGAGAAATCGAGGTCATTCTCACCGAGCAATTCGTGCCATAGCCGTATCCAAAATTAGATGGATAGCCCCCGCACGAGTTGTTAGGATATGTGTACGGATATTGTTGAGGATATGTAGGATGCGTAGGAGAGGTCGGATACGTGGGGTATGTTGGGTAGGAAGGATATGTCGGGTATGTGGGATATATAGTGGTGCCGCCGCACGATACGCGGCTTACAGCCGTAGCCGTCGCCGCATCTACGTAGCCCGTTTGCAGCAGTCCCTGTGATATTTGGAAATTGCGCATCGCGGCGGCCGTTGCCTGCCCATAGTAGCCCGTGATCATCCAGCTGCCAGCCCCCGGATAATTTTGGGCCACAAGAAAGCTCTGCAATGTGGAAACGCTTGCCCCACGCGACCCTGCACCAAGGCCGGCGGGCACAGACACACACCCATAGGAGTACGATTGCCCGAGCACAGGCGCAGCAGTAACAAGGGCGACCACTGCAAATGCCGAAACGAGTAGTTTTTTCATCCCGTTAGAAACTCCGGGTGAATGTACCAGCGTGATAATAGAACTCCTGGGGCTTTGTTTTTGCGTGTTTCTAACGGGATTCATAGGAACTGCACTATGCCACTCCTGAGCCGAGCACGCAAGCTCCGCCACTTTAGCAGAGGCCTCCTGAAAATTACTTGAATTTTTGTTCCTCCTCTACGCCAACACTAAAAATACTCGCCTTCAGCGCCGCGGGAATCGCCAAGATGCGTTCGCTGTCCAATTTTGACAGCACGGCGATGAGTCCGCAGGCGAGAGCGGCAAGCCCGCCGACGATCAGCCCCCAGCGCGCGCCCCATTCATCGGCGAGAAATCCGACGATCGCACTTCCGAGAGGCGTCGAGCCGAGCATTGCCATCGTCCAGAGCGCCATAACCCTGCCACGCATCGAGGGTTCCGCTTCGAGTTGAATGGTGGTGTGCGCGTTGGAGAGAAACGTGATCGAGAAGTATCCAACGACAAACATCGCAAGGGTCGCGAGCTGCAAATTCGGCATGAGACCGGCGACGATGACCGAAATACCAAACAAGAGCGATGCTCGCACGATATAGGCGGGCGCCACGCGTTTCTGCCCGGCCGCTACCAAGCCTCCGACGACGGATCCAATTCCGAATGCAACCCACAAGTGCGCATAGCCCGTCGCATCGCTCTCAAAAATCACTTTTGCAAATACCGGCAGCGTCGTCTGAAATTCATACGTAAGCGTGCCGATAACCAGAATCATGAGGAGAATGTCGCGAATAATTGGCTGCTTGCGCGCGTAGTTGAAACCCTCACGCAATTGTTTGAGCGGGTTGGCGTGACCTTTTTTCTTTGGCGTTCGATGAAGCTCCTTTTCGCGCATGAGCGAGAGCGTGTACAAAATAGCGATCGTGGAGGCAGCGTTGGCGAGAAAGCAGAAGCCGATACCCCACGCAGCGATGAGCACGGCGGCTATCGTGGGTCCCACAGCGCGCGCAAGGTTGTTGGCTATCGCGTGCAGCGTTACTGCGTTTTTCAAGTGGCGATCATCGACGAGCTCCGAGACAAATGCCTGGCGCGTGGGATTTGCTATCGCATTGGCGCACCCGAGCCCTATGGCAAACACATACACCATCCACAGCTGCGTGTAATCAAAAACGACGAGGAGACCAAGGCCGAGCGCAAGCAGCATCGTCGCAATCTGCGTCCAATAAAAAATACGACGCTTGTCCCACGAGTCCGCCATTGTGCCGCCGAAGGGCGTCACAAAAAGAAGCGGAAGAAACTGCGCCGCGACGACGAGACCAACTTGCGTCGCGCTTCCCGTGAGCTGCAATACGAGCCAGCCCTGCGCGAGAGTCTGCATCCACGTCCCTGAGAGCGAGATGCTCTGGCCGATAAAAAAGAGCCGGTAGTTGCGGATCGAGAGCGCCGCGAAGGTTACCTTGGCGCGGCGACGGATATGAGTCCACGAGTGAGCGGCGATCGTGCGCATCGTTTCTCATTATGCATACTTTGGTCGTTTGTGCTTGCGCGGCGCGCTGGGGATTGGCGCACTATCTTTTCACACAGATCGCGCCGGCATTGGGGACACTCGTCTCGGTCGCGGCATTATCAGCGCACACTTGCACGCGCCCTTGCACCATACTCACGTCGTATCCGGTATCGCTGCCGGAAGCGACCGAAGGATCCGTAGGAAAAGCGGCGAGATACGTGGGAACGAGACATGACAAATCCCCTGCTGACATGCTTCCAGCACCACCCTCGTAGGTAATACTGCTCGATGCATTGATCGCAGGGCAGGTGTAGATCGTATCGCTTGCGGTAAAGGTACCCTCAAAAATGCCTTTGTTGTCGGTCATGCGCTGGCCAATCGCATTCAAAATCTGCTCGACATTGGACTGCCGCTGCGTATTACGCGCTTGTGCGAATTGTTTCGACGGGTTGATAGCGATAATCACCACTCCCGCGAGAATCGCGATGATGCCGAGAACGATCAGAATTTCCATCAATGTGAACCCCCGCTCTCGACTTTTTTTCATCCCGTGGGAAATAGAGGCCTTTGGCGATAGGTTGTTCAAATGACGTAAACAGAAAGTAAAGGGTAATATGTGGTCTTCATTTTCAAATTCCAGCGGCCTCGGCCGATTTCTAACGGGATTCATGAAGCAATCGTACACCTCATACTTAAATTCACAAAGCAATTCGCCGGAGTGCCCGCTGGCGCGCGCGAAAATCGGGTAGCGTGTCTCCAACGAGCTTCCAGAATCGCGCCGAGTGATTGAGTTCGCGCAAATGGCAAAGCTCATGCACGACAATGTAATCGACGAGCGCGGGTGGAAGCTTGAGAAGCCGATAATTGAAATTGAGATTGCCTCTCGCAGAGCAGCTACCCCACCGCCTGCGTTGGTTGCGAATTACGATGCGATTGATCGTGCACTCATACGTTTGATTGAAGTGCGTAATGCGCGAGACGACGAGCGCATGCGCTTCTTGCTTTCTTCTTGGCGAATAGCGCATCCACTTATACTGCCATATGAGCGCGGAGGCGAACTAATCTAGAAACGTCTGCTGTGCGTCGAGCTCAGTAAAGACGTGCTCGTTGCCCGACATGGGCTGTGCGTAGTCGGCCCAGCGGATCCATTTTGCTTCCATCCACATCACGACGATGTCCGCCGGATCCATCTTCGTTATCGGCGCAAAGTATGTTGCGTTTGATGTCAGTCGTCGCAAAAGATCGGGCAAATGTTTGCCCTTATCTTCGTCTTGCATGAGCTCCACGACCGATCCTTCTATCTGCAGCGTTTGCGGCGCCGCTTGCGTACCGACGACGAAGGCGGCCCACGGGTTCGCTTTGAGCGCCTGATATTTTCTGCTCGACGCGAGCGTTACAAAATAAATCGAGAAGGAATCGTCTGCCGTGTAATACACCACGCTCGCGTGAGGTTTTCCACCTTCGCCGACCGACGCCAAGACGCCAGCTGTGTGCGATTTCAAAAACTGCAATGCGGCGACTCGCTTCGTCTCCTTATCTCCTTCCGAAATCATGGGGCAAGTATATCATCCTGCGATACGCATCGTCTTGCGAGGTCGGTGATGACCACTTACGATCGAAACTGCCTTCACGGGCACGCCGATACGTGTGGCGAGGAGCTCGCACGCCCGTATGTTCGCCCTGTTTTCCGCAGCCCTCTCACGCACCGTGATATCAAATCCCTTCTCATTCTCTGTTATTGAATCCGCCCGTGCGCCAGCTTCCACCTTCACCCGTATCAAACGCTCCATCATTAGTGCGCATCAAGCGATTGTAGGAGATTGCGATACACGGCCACGTGCTCATCTTCGGGCGAAAGATATGTAACGGATATAGCGACGACGTTGCCCTTATGCAAAAAGGCGGTCGTTTCTCCCTCATGCAAGCCCGACCATCGATATTGCACCGCCTCAATGCCGGCGACGGTGGTCGAAGCGTGGGTACCACTCCCCAATGTGAAATTGGACGAAGCGGTGTCGAGCCATTCGTGGAGTGTCGTCTGATCGAGATCGTTTTGCGACCGCGTGTGATAAAAGTCGAGTGATATTCCCGTCGGGCCCTCGCCGTTTTCGGGAGGCGTCGCTTCCTCCTGCCGCACAAGCGTGATCGCTTTGTGTTTGCGCTCTTCGTCCCCCAGATCAAACTCTTTCATGACATATCCTTCCGGATAATGAAATGTCACGCCATACGTGTCGTTGCCGTAGATGATGTACTGCACTGCCTCGACGGCGGGCGGCGTTGTCGTTGCCGTCTCCTCTTCCTTCTGGCCCAAAGGCTGTATCAAACCGCTGCGCCCGACAAAGACATACAATCCGAACGCGAGCGCTATGCCGAGAATGGCGATGATCAGATTTTTTACGAGCGTCATGCAGCTACAATAGCATAGGGGCCGTTCACAAATAATGTGATAGTTACTTGGGATTACTGCCCCTTGTGCATCGTCCACGACTGTTGAACTTATTAATGGACGAGGCCATATCTAGCGACCGCGCCACGCGACCATTTGATCGCGCAAATAATCAGCGATGTCCCCGAATCCCGGAACAACACCAATGACCGAAAGGATCCATCCGAGCAGTATGATCGCTGCGATGCCGCCAATCACGGCACCCGCGCCCTGCAGAAGTCCATAAAAAAACGCGCGCTTGGTGCTGCCCGTGCGATCTTTTATTTCTTCCAATTTTTTTTCAATCTTGATGAGCTGTTTGATTTCCGGATTCGGTTTGTCCACCATGAAGAAATAGTAGCGCGAAGATGCAGCTCTTCCAACGCCATTCATTCATGATGTTATACACAGGTGCGCGATTTCCTTCTCACATTTCTTTTTCTCGATGATACGATAGGGTGCATATGAACAAACACCAATTGCAAGAAGTTGCAAAGTTTGGCGCTGGTCTCGTTGCCGGAGATCTTTTAGCACTCCTCTGGTTCAGCGCCAACGACATGTTTCCTGTTTCGTTTTTCGGTATGACCTTCTCTGCGGAGGTATTCTTGCCGTCCCTTATCTTTGACATCGCGCTCATCATCTTGCTCGTGCACTATGCGTGGCATGTGGGTAAGATTCCTGCGATACGCGAGCATTCATATCTTATGCTCGCGGGCGTAATCTTCGCATTCGTCGCGATTGCGCACCTGTCGCATCTTTTCGTCGGCGGCAATTTTGTCATCCTCAACTTTAGCCTCCCGCTCTGGCTCTCCGGCATTGGTACCTTTGCGGCTGCCTACCTCTCCTACATGAGCTTCCATCTCGCCGTTTCGCGGCGCGGGCGCTAATTACTCAACTCTGATTCAAAAAGCCGCCGCGTCAGACGCGGCGGCTTTTCAGTTTCCAAAACTCATTTCATTTTTACACCTTTGAATGCGCGACCCTTTTTGGCCATCTGATCGATAAAACGCCCCGTTTTGTTATTGACCTTCGTCCAGCGCTTGTTGCGCCCGCTCAGGACCTGAGAGCGCTTCTTCACTTCCCCTTTGCGTCCGTGCCCTTTGGGACCGTTTATTGCCATATCTGTATTGTATCCCAGATCGTTATCGGTCGGCACATCGCTGCGGATTTCGAATTACCAGCGGAATATCCCATACCAAAATCGCCAGATTGGTCGCGCGGCAGCGTCGAGCGTATCGTCTATTGAAGAAAAGAGTGAGGGGGCATATGTGTCGTAGGGGCGCTGCGGCATGATTTCCATTTTCTGTGCCTCGCGATCGAGCGTGCGCTGCTTCGTGATTTCGTCCGCCAAAAAGTATGCCGTTTGATAGTGCATGTCGCCGCGCACACCGATGCGTGCGTGCAATTGCTCATGATGATCGCCGCACAGGGGGACTAGATCGCGATCGCGCTCATGGCCGTAGTTGCCGTATTTAATATGGTTGAGTTCTACACCGGCCGTATCTCCGCAAATTTTACATGCTTTAGCATACTTTGCGTAGTATTGTTTTTTGCGCAGCTCCCAGGCGCCACTTTGTATGTAGTCGCGATAGAAAAGAACTTCCATCGGTCTACTCGAGCGCTTTTCGCGCCGCCTAAATAGTGCCATTCCGGACATGATAGAGGGTCCTGCGTTGTTGGCAAGCGGTTATGCACGTATTGTGCAGACAGCGCAATCATTGCACGCTACCGACGATCGAATTGATGAATCCCAGGAGAAGCTGCAACACACCGATCAAAAAATTGACGATCAAAGTCGCGAGGCTTGAGAGAAATGAAAGTAACATGTGCAATAAATCTGTTATCGCATCCATCCCGTTAGAAGCAGGACACGGACACTGCTCCGCTCTCTGCTTGGCTAATTTCTTGTAATATCGACTCGTTCATCGTAATTGAAGTTATATCGTAACGTCCGCGGCTTCTAACGGGATTCATGTATGCAGTGTATCAAACGGGTGGAAATCCCTGCAATGTAGTGGTGACCTTGGTATACCCTACCAAAGGATAAGGCATCCTTTGGAATCCTCTTTTTCAAAGGCGGTAATATCATCTTTGTGCATCAAAAGAAGCGATTCGATCGCTCGTGCCGACGTGTTGCCGACGCGCAACCAAATGACTTTTGGCGGATAGCCGTACACTGCAACTCGTTCGCTGAAATCGGAATCTTGTGTGACGATCGCAAACTCATGCGCCGCTGCGTAGTTCCAGATGTCGTCGTCGGAAGCAGTATGCAAATCGAGCGTGAATACATGGCTCGTTCCTGGAAATACTCCAGAGAGCGTTGGTACAAGCTTGCGCGAAATGTTTTGGTCAAGAAGCAGCTTCATGCGTAGCGAATACGGTCTCCCCCTCACGCTCCGACGCATATGCAAACACCGCGCGAATATCGGCTTCGGTGAGTTCGGGAAAATCGCGCATAATCTCCTCTCTCGTCATGCCGGAAGCGAACATCTTTAGCACGTCGTACACCGTGATACGCATCCCCCGTATGATCGGCTGGCCACCGCGCTTGCCAAGATCTATGCTGATGATCCTTTTAGTATCCATACGAGCATATTACATCTTCGATGGGGTCTATCAAATGACTGGAAATCGCTACAATCGACGACTCCAAATCGCCTCGATCTTCTCCTCAGGCACAAATTCGCCGCGACGAGCCTGTTCTATTCCCTCGCGGATAGCTGCGCGCGTTTCCTGATCGATCGAAAGGGGTGAGAGGTCGGCGTCGGCCATTGAAAAAATCGCGACAGCGAGCGCATCTTGATCGTCCTCGGGCAGTGCACGAAGCTTTGAAACCGCTTCTTCGAGCAATTTAGTCATGGGCGCATTCTACCATATCGGTGATTTCGCACTGCTTGTCCCGGCGTGGTCGGGTCGTACGAGCTAGGGTAAAAGTGAAAGGGCGAGGTGCACGGCCTCGCCCTTGTTATGATCTTCATCGATGGCAATTTATTTCTTTTTCTTCCGGCGCGCCGGTGGCGGAAGAAAATGAATCGGATTCAATTTTCTGTACTGACAATAACTTTTGATCGCCGTAAATAACGATTTATCAAGCTCCCGAAGATCACGCTGGAAAAGTGTGCCTGCCTCAAGATATTTACCCCAATACTTATTCAAAAATTCAATTGGGGTAAGTTCTCTGTCGACTTCCTCTCGCCGAGACCACAATGCCGGCGCTACATCTGGAAGAGCAAGGCTCGGATCACTGTCCAGCCTGAGCAATCGACGAGTTGCTTCGGCAGCTAGCTCTGGCGATATGTCGTATTCCGCGCATAGCTCATCCATTTGACGACGCACTCGTTCTTCTCGGGTTTCTGTGTTCACGATGCACCTCTTTGTGTCTGTCGAGTTTTATATCGTCTGGCAGGTGGCGGCACATGGTCAGTGTAATCTAACGGCGGACTCTGCCTCTTACAATAGTAACGAATCGCCTGGAATAGTGCCTTGTCGAATTCTCGGAATTCGCGCTGGAACAATACGCCGTGATCCAAATACTCTCCCCAATACTTATCGAAAAATTGGATGGGGTTCAGCTCAAGATCATCTCCATGGCGGTCTTCCCATAATGCCGGCGCGACAGAAGGCGGATCAATCTCGGGAATGAACCGCTGACCGAGAAGTTTTCTAACACCCTGCACTGCCCTGCGAGTCGGATAGCCATATTTTACGCAGAAAGCAGTGAGCCGATTCTTTAGCTCTTTCTGCAAGTCGCTGGAACTGGTCACTGTTCACTCCATCGTAAGCAGCCTGCGTTTCCCGCTGATACCCTACAACACCTGATGCCCTGGCGCAATTCACGCCGAATTCCAGGGACGCTCACCGACCGGTAGTCCCAGCAAGATAATGCTCGAGCGTGTAGATCCAATCGACTTCCGCCGCAGGATCTTTTTTCTTTTCGGAAAGGAGCCACCTGAGATAGCTCGCATCGGTGCGGGCGACGTCCTCGATACGTTTTCCTTTGTGTTTGCCAAAGCGCAGCGTGGTGAAGAGCATCGGGCGGGAAGAAATTTCTATCATTTTTTGCAAAGATTCTTCTTCCGTGCCTACCTCTGCGCTCATTTTCGCGAGGAGCCTTTCAAACAATCCTTCCAACACCAAGACATCACCGAGCGCGTCGTGCGCGAGCGCCTCGACTTCGAGCCCCAAGAGATACCGCAGGTATTGGAGCCGATACTGACCCAATTTTTCATCCGGATCGAGTGCGCGAGCTATCTTGTAGGTGCATATCGTTTGCGCAGGTGTAATGCCCTCACGGGAGAGCATCGCGAGATCAAAGGCGACGTTGTGTGCGACGGCAACCGTATCCTCGTGCTCAAAAAGGTTTTTTATTTTCTCGTATTCCGGTGTCTCGGTAAAGAGCGGCTTACCCGCCGTCATCTTTTCGGTGATGTGATGCACCGCCATAGACTCAAAAGAAATGGGAACGGGCGGCTTGTATATCGCATTCACTATCGGCTCCTCCACTCCCCGCTCTTTCACCCCAAGCTGAATCAGGCGATCATGCTCCGCCCCACCGGTCGTTTCCGTGTCGAAAAAGATGATGCGCATGGACGTAGTTATAGCACGATTGATTTATCGATATTTTTGCGTATGCTGCGCGCAGTCAATCATTAGGGGAGGCCTTCATGCACGCACGCATGGTAGCTGGAGCCATCACGGTGCTGTCCGCTGTGGCGGGTGTGATGCTATCGCAACACCTGGGTGCGCGAGGAGTCGCTTTGAATTTATTCTACATCATGCAGGCGCTTGCGGGCCTCGGCCTGGCGTACTACTTGCAGTTCACGATACCGGCGCGCCTCCGAGCTGTGTGCGACATTATCGGATGCGGTGTCGTCATTGTGCTCCTCACCAACGTGGGGCACCTCGGCTGGAACTACGCGTGGGCGAATGTTGGTGAGGTCGAAGTGTCGATCAGCGCCATGATTGTGGTGACGTGCGCAACCCTATATGCGTACGTCGGCATCGTGACCGGCATCATGATGTTGTTGTTACGAATAGAAGATCAGCTGCGCCTCAACTTCGCACCATTCATCAAATGACCGTCCCGGCATCCGCGCCCTGGGACGGTCATAGACTATCAGCCTGTACCACGTCAACTTTTTCAATAATCACAGGATCGAACGGGCGATCCGATGGATCCGTGGATGTGCGCTCGATACTTTTTATCACATCAAAGCCGAGGGCGACGCGGCCAAAGACGGTGTGTTTGGAGTCGAGAAAATGATTGTCGGTGGTGTTGATAAAAAATTGGCTGCCGTTGGTACCAGGGCCAGCATTCGCCATCGCGATCGTGCCCATGTCATTCTCATTGTGCTCGTGAATTTCATCGGCAAATTGGTATCCCGGCCCTCCCATTCCCCACTCATCTTTGCGTTCGTCATCTTTACTATTCGGGTCGCCGCCTTGGATCATGAATCCTGCAATGACGCGATGAAATTTGGTGCCGTCATAAAACCCATTCTTCGCCAGCTTCACAAAATTCCCGACCGTTTTCGGCGCATCTTGCTCCATCATTTCCAAAATAATATTGCCCTTGTTGGTGTGTAGTGTTATGTGCATGGATGAAGTATAACGCAGTCATCTACATCGCGTTGATCCCGCTATGATCCGGCAGAAACCATGTTGGACCTCTACCCTCGATGATCCCCGCCTCGGCCGCAATCTTTGAGGTAGTTTTGTATGCGCTCTCTATCCTCATTTTTCTCGTGATATGATACGCGAGCATCTAAATCGGCCAGCCTCGCCAGCGGTCGTGCCACAGCGGATAGTCGGCGAAATGCATTACGAGCGACACA
>Ga0209542_10008976_pt1 | contig 18492 bp, 20 predicted proteins | sample RifCSPhighO2_01_FD_184028 | JGI IMG/M metagenome (GOLD analysis project Ga0209542, IMG submission 184028) | Soil microbial communities from Rifle, Colorado - Rifle CSP2_plank highO2_0.1 (SPAdes) (version 2) | ecosystem: Environmental > Terrestrial > Deep subsurface > Rock core/Sediment ...
AAAATCAATCGATGTTCGTTTCATTGGGCGCCTATTGAAGTGGCACCAAAAAATTATGGGGGAAAATTTTTCGAACTTTGATTTTGATGCAAATGATCTGAAAATTCTTTCCTTCAAACTCAAAAAACCGGAATTGAATCTGGCGGTGTGTGCAAAGGAAATCGGTTTGCACAGGAATACTGTGAGCGCGCGTTGGAAAAAAATTGTCAAAGAAAAACTCATAATGAAAAAAAGTGTTATAATAAATCCGGAGTATTTTCACGACCTTGGCATAGGTTTGAATGCGCTTATGCTTGTCGAATCCGAGGTCGGAGAAACAGAGAACCTTGCATCGAAGCTTGTTGCCTTTGATGAGGTACATGAACTTGGAATTGTGAACAGCAGGTTTGACATTGTAACTTCCATTAGGGTAAAGGATGTTCCGTCACTTTATTCTTTCCAGAACAGGCTTTTCGCTTCTGAGTCAATAAATAGATTGATTTCCGCTACTGAAACAATTGTTGTTTTGTCTTCAAAACGTAAAAAGCTTGAAAAGAGGGGAGATCTTCTCGCTCTCACGAAGTCAAAATAAGTGTTGCTTTTTCTTCCTGGTATTCCACGTTTGCAGGATCATTGTATATTACTGCGATTCCGCAATTGCTTATTTTTCCGGATTGGACCGAATTTGGAACTGTTATTGTGTATGGAATGTTTCTTGTTTGACCTGCTCCAAGGGTTGCGAAAAAAGTATCAGTTTGATTGTTTCCAATGCTCAACCATCCATATCCTTCTGTGCATGAAACTAAAACCCTGAAATCGGTTAGGAGTACATCCCCTGTGTTTCTGATATCAATGAAGTTTGCCTGTGTCGGATAAACATTATCTCGTTTTGTTATTGTGTATTTGTCGTTTATTCCTGAAATATTTACTCCGGTATTTGGTTTTTGGATTTTTAAATTAAGGTTGAATTGTTGTTCCAAAAATCCGGTTTTGAGTATTACATTTCCGTTGACGGTTTCCAAAGTTTTTCCAGGCGGGAATGCAAAATCGCTTGGAACTTGAATGTTAAGTGTCATTGATTTCGTTTCTCCGGGGCTTATATCATTGATAACATTTGCGGGTTCAAACGAGAACCAATTTTTTACTTCGGTTTTGTCCGCGAAGATTGTAGAAGTAATTGTAATTTCCGCTTCGACTTCGTTTATTGTGGCATCTGATTTGTTTTGTATTGTAATTTGTTTTTCGCTTGTGGCGCCGCTTTTGAGTGTTCCAAAATCAACCGCGCTATTGCTTTGCCCTATTCTGATGCTAATGTCTTTTAGTGCGAATTTTATTAATTCAAAATCCCCTTCTATTTTTGCCTTTCTGTTATTCAATCCTTCAATTCTTATTGTTCCTTTGTTTTCTTCTCCCAACAAATCGGATTTCGGACTTTCTTTTGCTTTGAGTATTATTTCTATTGTGTTCGTTCCCGGAACAACTGTAATCGCTTCATTGTTTTCAAATTCAAGCGCTTCTTTTGCATCATTTTCAAGCACAAATTTTGCCTGTGAGGTTTCGCCGTTGTTTGTTATTGTAACCTGAATGGTTTTTTGTTCTCCTGTAAAAAATGATCCCGGAAACTCTCCCGAAATTTCAAGTTCTTTATCTGATTCCATTTCAATTTCTATTGATCCGTCTTTGGTTACATTGAACTGCTCTCTTTTTGCTTTGTAATTTGCCGCAGCCACTTGTGCGGTATAAGTTCCTGCTTTGAGGCTTATTGCTTCCCCGCTTCTCGCAGTTGCAATTTCTCCGCCGCTTTCATTGAGGACTTTTACCGCGCCGGAGATCGATTCTCCTTCCGTATCATTGAGTTCGAAGGTTACGTTTTTCACGCTTCCGACAAAAAAATCGTATGCGAAAAGCCCTATTATGAGAAGCACTATTATTGCAACCGCCGGAACAATGAAAGGCTTTATTTTGTCGAGGATTTCTCTCGCCTGTTCCTCGGGTTTTTTTTGGTATATTTCATCATCATGCGGAGAATCGTATTTATCGTACATTTTATCCGATATTTAATAGATTATAATTATATTAAAGCGTTTCCCACCCTCTTTTTGTTATGAAAATAGCATTGGTTTCGTCGAAAAAGTCTTTGTTGCAAATAACCCCTTTGATAGCGGCTTCTCTGAAATCTCAGATTAAGGGTGTTGAGGTTGCCGAGGTCATTACTAGCAACAACCTTGATTTGGTGAAAAAAGTGCATGATATGAAGCACTTTGATCTGATTGTGGTTATTCTTTATTTTGAGGAATCTTCACACGACATTAATGTTGTGATGGAGAAACTTGTTGATTTTGATTTGGGTCAGAAGCACACTCTAAAATTTTTGGAGCAGGGGGATGAGTTTGATGAAACAGAAGAATCAAACAGAATTTCCGAGGAAATCATGTTGAAGCTTTTCCGCAAAAAGAAAACTCGATTTGAAAGCGATCGCGAGAGCTTTACTTCACTTTGAATTTTTTTAATGTTTTTTTCGTTACCCAATTTTTTTCTTTATTGTTATTTTTTTGATTTTTTTTGTTTTTTTGAAAATGTTTCCTTTACTTTTCCGTGTTTTTCAAGCACTCTGTTGAGCAATCTTAGTTTCTCGTTCTGTTCCTCGAGCTGAATTAATTTTTTTTCTTTTTCTCCCGCCATCTCCTTGAAATGCTGCAATAATTCATTGTTTCCGCGCATGTCGTTTTTCATTTCCTTTAACCTGATTTCGTATTTCTCTTCGATTGAGTTTTTGAGGGAAAGCTTTTCTTCCTGTAGGTTGAGGATTTCCTTTGAATAAGTGTTTCTCAATTGCAGTGTTTCCTGTTCTATGTCCATTAGCACGCGTTTTACATAATCTCTTTCTTTTTTGAGCATTGTGATGAGCTCGAATGTTTTGCCGGTTATTTGCGCATCTATTTCCTCAACTTCGGATATCCTTTCGCTAAGCTCTAACATTTCTCTTTGGAACCTTTGGTTTGTTTCCTTCATTGTTTCAAAGTTTTTTTTGAGCAACGCAGTTTTCCCTTCAATGCTGCGCGCGAGTTCGTTCAATTCATTTTCTGTTTCAATGCTCATGTCTTTATCCACTAAACCCAAAAAGGATTTTTTCCTTGTTTCATCATATTTTTTTTTGAGCGATTGGAGTTCGTCCTCGCGTTTTTCGAGCAGATCGAGTATGTTTCTTTGCGCGGCTTTGGTTTTCATTACGGGTTCTCTTTTTCTTTCAAAAACCCTTATTCTTTCAACAAGGTAATTGCTTTTGAGTAGCATTGAAAGTGTTTTTTGTTCTAAATCTGCGTAGAGTTCGGGAACCGTTATTGCGTCAACAAGTTCGTGTCTCCCTTGGCTTGTTACTTTGTGTATGCGTGATTCCTCTAATTCTTTGTTTCTTTCGAGTATTTCCAAGAGTTTTTTTATTTCTCTTAAATGCATTTCAAGATCGGGTTTGTGGGATTCTCCTGTTGCATCCGCTTCCTGTTTTGCGCTTTCAAATAATTTTTCGAGTTCTTCAATTCCCGGAATTATATTAACCAAATTGTACACAAATGCCCTTCGTGTGAACCCTGCCCAATTTTTTTGTGTTGCCTTTCCCCTTAAATCCGCAACTTCCTTTTCTATTTGTTCGCATATTCTCCCAAGATTTTCCATGCTTTAATCTAGGGTTTTTCTTCTATTTATTTGTGAGTTTCCTGTTTTTGTATACCGTTACTTTATCTCCGTTGGGGAGGGGATAGATTCTAGCGTTTTCTTCAGTGTCGGCGTTTGGAGAAAGGATTTTCACATAAAAAATTTCGTGCGTTTTCTCAAGTTTCGCAATATCGCTTTGCAGGATGTATTTTTGGTTCAGGTGTCCGTCGAAAAGTTTCAAAACCCCTATTCCTGTTTTTTCAATAAATGCGGTTTTCGCCAGTGTGGCTGAGTTAAAAAAAGGGCTTTCGTTTTCCGCCACGATTATAGGCGGTTTTTCGGTTTTGGAATTCTTTATTTCCGAAATAATATTATGCTCCTGCCAGTCGCCGGTTTTCGGAGAGAAGTCGCTTATTTCCGGATAGCTGATTACAAAAAACTGCACAATGAGTATTGCCGCAAGTGCCCCTAAAACCAGTTTTTTTATTTGCAGATTTTGTATTCCGATTATTGCTTTTCCTGCCAGTATTGCGAATACCCCGGATAGGGGTACAAAATGCCGTATTTCCTTAATGCTAATAAAAGTAAAAACAATAAAAGGAACCAGGATAAAAAATCCGAAAAAAGCCAACTCTTTTTTATGTTTTCCCGATTTTGCAAATAATAGTGCGCCTGCCGCAAGTATTATTGCTATGGGGGCAGATATTGCGTTTATTGTTCCGAGGATATAAAACATCGCTCCGTCTGGAGTGTTCCATGCGGGATTGCCTTCAAAAATCCCGATTTTGTTCTGAATCCCTATGTTGTCTATTAAAGATTCAGCGTGCGAAAAATACCAGAGGAAAAACAAGGTTATTGCGAGTGCCGAAAACAGTAAGATATTTTTTTTCTGTGTTTCATTGATTTTTGCAGCGGTTTGTTTCAAGATAATGCAGAGCGGAACAATCAGGAATATTATGAATGTTATTTTTGTGAGCATTCCAAGACCGAAGGTAATTCCGGCCAGCGCACTCATTTTTCTATCCGTAAAACTTTTTGTTTTCAAAAGCGTGAAAAGCGAGGCGGTAACCATTGCTGTTAGTGCAAGGTCCAGGAGATAAAGTCTTGAAAGTAAGAATATTGCGGGAAAAAACGATACAACTCCCGCGGCGATCAACCCGGTTTTTTCATCATAAACTTCTTTGCCGATCAAGAATGTGCTGATAACCAGTATTGCAAGAAAAATGGTGTTTATTGCAAGTATGCTTTGTTTTGTAATTCCCATGAAAATGAATGCGGCTGTATTCATCAAATGAAAAAATGGAGGATAGAGTCCTTTTGAGTACTCCAATATCGGGTATAGGTGTTCTGCATCATGCAAGGTTTCGGGTTCGAGAATATTTCCGTATTCTTCCGCGGAGAGCATGTAATGAACGGATTCATCATAATAATTTGCGGTATTCTGTCCGGACCAGTAAACATTGTTTGCAAGATGGAAAACCAGTATTGCAGCAAATAAAATAAGCGTCTTTTTTTGCATCTGAAATATTTGTGCTTTTTAGTATTTATTGATGGCATTCATTCGTATTTCGTCTTTCCTGTGTTTACAATGAGTATTTTTTTGTTGCTTGGGATTTTTTCCTTCATTTGAAGCAATAGTGCCAATCCCGCTATTCCCGATGGTTCGCAGGTTACTTTGTTTTTTGCGGCAATTTCCATTGCCTTATCAAAATACTTTTCTTGTACAGTGTAAACATTTGATTCCCCTCCAATGTATCCTTTGCTTATCGCAAGCTTTATCCAGTTTTTTCCAAAATGCACAAAAGGCAGGTGCGGCGAATAGAGTTTGTCGGCTTTTGTGTTTGGATTATTTGTTGTTGCTCCTAAAAAATTACAGTTCCTGATTTTTTTTGTATCTGTTTTGAGCCTTCTGTCATGAAAGAGAATGTTTTTTGTTTCCCTTACGGAGGTGTTGACAATGTTTTCGTACAAGTGTCCTGTTCCATATGGGACAAAAACATAATCCGGTTCGCTGTTCAATATTTCATAGCTCATCCAATCATAGAATATGTCATATGGGCCAAGTGAATCATCGCTTGTAATATCAATTCCATCTTTGTTATCCGTCAGTTTCAATATGTCTTCCGTGTAAAGAACTTGTTTTGATAAATCCGTTTCGTAAATTTCGCATCCTTTTTTTTCAAGCGATTTTTTTATTTTTGTATCCATTCTGTAATCAACAAGAATTTTGAGATTTGGGAGATTGTATTTTTTGAGCATTGTTTGTATTGCATTTGCCGCGCTTCCCGAGCTGATGATTGACATTTGGGGGAGCGTTTTGATGCCGCCGTTCTTTTTTGCCATCAAAAGTTGCCTGTAAGTAACAACCATTTCCCACGCCATTCTATCTTTGTGTGTTCCCGTGGGATTAACGCTCTCATCTTTTAGCCAAACATTTGTAAAGCCCGGGACTTCTATTTGAAAAGTCGGTGTTGAAGGGTATTTTGGTTTTTCCGGTGGAAACTCAGGTTTATCAGGATCATTGTCTGACGCAACCACAATGCTCTTGAGTATTTCTTCTTCCTTTGCGCTTAATGGCATACAAATGATTTGTTGGAACTTTTTTTATGGTTTAGCTTTCTTCCACAAAAACCGGAAGTACTTTTCATAAGAGTCCGCTAATGCTCTATTGTGTATCAAAATTCCAATTGGTTTTTCTATCCAAAGAAGTATTCCAACTTTGTCGTTCCTGATTATTGTTTCTGTAAGTGGATCAAACCCCTGTTCCATGAATCTGATTTCCGCGTAAGGGTAATGTCCTGTTGCTTTTACTTTTTCCGTCCAATCTCTCATGGATTCATTGAAAATTAATTTTGCGTTTATTTTTTTCTCCGCTCTTTTATGATGGTAATCAATCCAGAATGCATCTCCCATCATTACCGATTCAACAGGGGAACCGATTGTGTGATGCGAATCTCCTCCGGCATCAAGGAGTTCATAAAGTAATTCGCGCAATCCCTTTTTGCTTCTGAACGTTTTAACATCCGGTTTTGCTTCCGCGAGTTTTTGTTTTAATTCAAGTTCCGGCAAAATGCTTTCAAAGCGCTTTTTTTTATCTTCAATAAAATCGATTATGTGTTTTGGTTCCGTTGCTTGATAATGGTTCCATTTTCCTTCTTTTACAAAAGTTACAAATCCTTTGTCAACAAGCCTGTTCAGTGTCATGTGAACAACAGAATTCTGCAAACCTGTTTTGTCTAGTATTGGGCCTGCAGTTGCCGAACCAAGTTCAAGTAAAGCAAGATACACTTTGATCTCCGCATTCGAAAATCCTATGTCCTCCAAAATGCTTGTATCCATGCTTATACTGCGTTCTAAGCATATATAAATATTATCCTCCATTTTTGGAGGACAATTTAATAAGTACTATTTTTGCTATAACTTATTATGGTGAATAAATTATTCGCCATTGGAGTGTTTGTAATGTACAGGTGTTCAGTTTGCGGTAAAAGAATTCCGGAAAGTGTATTGGGTGATGCGCCAAAGCATCTTTTGGAGCATTTAGGAGTAAATGCGGAATTGATTCACGAAGACGAAGGTCCGAATTTGAAATATTCGTGAGGGCAATTCGCAACTTTATTTTATTTATACGTGATTAAAAATGGTTTTTCTTGAAGCAGTTCAAGCATTGTTAAATTTAGATTTCGTATTTTTCATCAACATAGTATCGACTAATCTTTTATGGGTTTTTTTATGGTTCGCGGTTGTTTTTTTTCTTTTTGAAGGAAAAAAAACTATTTATTTTTTTGTTTTCTTTTCGGTTTTGATGTGGGTCTTTTTTGATTTCGCAACTTTAACGGGTTTGACTTTTGTAACAGCCACTTTCCTGTTGCTCAATTATCTTTCAAAGATATCTGTAATTGCATGGGCGGAAAATACTCCTTCGCTGAAAAACAATATTGTTGCGATAGGAGAATTCGTGTTTTTTAGTTTGCTTTTATTTTACACGTTTTTCCTGAGTTAATTTTATGGCTTTGTTCTCGCTTTTCATCCGCGGTTTGTGGGTTTCCCTTTTCTTTCTGACGATAGTAATTTTTGGTGATTTTTTAATTCCTGGCAAATTAGCTGTAACGGTTTTCTCTCCTCTCGGAGTATTGATAATTTTCGTTACTTTAACAATGGATTTTGTTTTTTCCTTTCATCCTGTGGGCGGTTCCGAGACTAAAAAATAGGTTATTCTTCTTGAATCGTAATTTCACTAGATGGTAATAAATACATCTTTCCCCCTCTTTTCCTGAATGCAGGTTTTTGATGATAAGGGATTGGTTTTCCGCGCGAAGGAAGAGCTTTTTGTGGATGCGCATGGGATAAAGAACAAAGAAGCTTTGATTACGCATGCGCATTCCGATCACGCCAAACCCACAAAATCCAATTCTTATTATATGACCCAAGAAACCGCTTCTCTCATTGATGCGGAAAAAAGAAATTTGAATGTGAAAAAAATTCCTTTTAAAAAGAAATTCTCTTTGGGAGAATTTGAGTGCTCGTTCCATTCTTCCGGCCACATTCTCGGAAGCGCGCAGGTTGAAATAAATAATTCCGCCAATGCGGTTCTAACTTCCGATTTCAAATTGCAAAAAAGTATTCTTTTTGATGGCGCGGAAATACTTCCAAGCGAAATTCTTGTAATTGAAACAACTTTTGGAACTTCGGAATATAAGTTTCCCGCTCGTGATGTTGTTTATGAGGATATGATGAAGTGGATGAATTTCCAATCGCGAAAAAATCACTTCATTGTTTTAGGCGGTTACAGCACCGGAAAAGCCCAGGAGTTAACAAAAATTGTTAATGAATTCATGAACGAAACGCCTTTGGTTTACAAAAAGATTTTTGACCAAAACAAAATTTATGAAAATGAGGGTGTAAAGCTCGGTAATTATCTCGAGTTAAACCACAATCTAAAAGATTCAAACATTCTCATTATGCCTCCTCATTTGATCAATGATGATCTTCTTTCCGTGTTGCAGCTTCAGCTTGGAAAAAAAGTCGAGTGCGCAATTGCAACTGGCTGGCGCGCTTCAAAATACAAAACATTCCCTCTTTCGGATCACGCGGATTATTATGATCTGCTTGAATATGTAAAAAATTCAAATCCAAAATTGGTTTTAACAACTCATGGTTTTGAGGAAGAGTTCGCCAAAAGCGTTCAGAGAAAACTCAAAATAAACGCAAGGCCTCTTTCAAAAGCCGGGCAAAAAACAATTGCAGAGTTCTCTTCTGTTTTGTCCTAATGAGTACTATTTTATACTGCTAAAAACATGGTTAATCGTGAATTATTCGAAATTTCTTGTTGTCGCCTTGTTATTGACAATCGTGGCGTTTTCTGCTTGCATTTCCCAAGAAAGGCCAAATGATAGTAATGAATCTATTGAACAAGAAGATATTTCTGGTGATTCTGAATCAATTGAACCTAATGAACAAACCCCTAATCCTGTTGTTGATAATCAAGAATCCTTAACTCAAAAGCTTCCGGAGTCATTTACCTGTAATGATACATTGATTTTTTCAGAATTAGAGAAATTGTTTGATGGAGAATTTTACATTGGAAAATTAGCAGGTTTGGGTGGAGCAAGGGGAATATTCACGTGCAATATTCTATTGGATAATCAACCAATAATTCAAATGGAGATTCGGCAGCAAAATGATTTTTTTGATACTCTGACTTTTGTTGAGGCCCAAGATGAACTGTACTTGACTCAAGTAAAGGATTTTGAAAAATCTCCTGCGGATATAACCGAGAATTCTTTTTCATATTTCTCCCCAAGCACTATGGAATTGAGAATTCTATTCATTGATGCCGATCGAACCAAATCGGTTGTCGTCAAATTAAAAACATTGGGCGATTACCATTTTGAAAAAGACAAATTATTTGAAGTGGCTAGGGCAATGGAAAAAATAATTTAACGGCCATTAACTTATAAGTTCTTTTTTTGTTTCTCATTCAACAAAAAACCAATTTTTGGGAAACTGTTTTCTTCTGAACTCTATTTGTCTTTCACAACAAGGCCGCGTTGTGTGATTTCTATCGGCTTGCGTTCTTCGACTATTTTTGTTAATCTCATTTTTATTATGCCAATGTCTCTTGTGAATTTTTTTTGCTGCGTCGAGTGATGGAGGACTATTACACCATCGGCCAAGTACTCGGTCAAACCAAGTAAAGTGCCTGAACCGTCGGAGGTTGTTTCATTTGTGATTATTGTTGTACACCCTAATTGTTTCAACATTTTTCCAAGGGAAACAATTTTTTTTCTGGATTCAAGTTCGTCATAAAAAAACATTTTGAATATTGCTCCCGGATCTATCACAACTCTTTTTGCGTTAAGTTTGAAAACCGAGTCCTCAATAACGTTTTTTAGTTTTTCAAAATCGTATAGTTCCACGGAAATTATTGCAAGTTTTCCATTGTCAACCTGTTTTTGAAGATCCCAACCAAAACCATTGGCTCCTCTCATTATGTTGTACTCCGGTTCTTCCAAAGAAATAAAGATTCCCGGTTCATTGAATTTTGTTATTCCCTCGTGCAAAAATTGCCAACAAAAAATTGTTTTTCCCGAGCCTGCGGTTCCGCTTACAACTGTAAGGTTTCCTCTTGGAATGCCCCCATTTATCAAATTATCCAATCCGGGAATGCCGGTTTTTGCCCGGTCACTGTTCAATATTGTCTCTTGTAACTGATACACAATAAACCCCCACACTGTAATAAGTTAATATAACCCTTGCTTTGAAAGGTATTTAAACATACGTTTTACGCAAAACAATAATCCAAAATTTTGCATTGTAGCGAATTCTTAAGACAAAAACCAGGCCAAGTAATTTTCTATTTTTAACAACCATTTTAATCCTTTCTTGGTTCGTATATAAGTGATTGTATTATGGACAGGACTCACACTTGCGGCGAATTAACCGATAAAAACACGGGAAAAACCGTTGTCCTTAACGGTTGGGTTGATTCAAGAAGAGACCATGGGGGATTAACATTTATTGATCTGCGCGACAGATATGGCTTAACCCAAATTGTTTTGGATCCGAAAACAAGCAAAAGTGTTCACGATATTGGAAAAGAAATTCGAAAAGAATTTGTTGTTAGAATTGAGGGGAAAGTAAGGAAGAGGCCAAGCGGAACTGAAAACAAAAATCTCAAAACCGGTTTGATAGAAGTTGAAGCGCAAAAGCTTGAAATAATTACAAAAGCGCTTCCGCTTCCGATTGAACTTTCCGATCACGCCCAATCAAGCGAAGAAACTTCCCTCACTTACCGTTACTTGGATCTGCGCAGGCCGGAGCTTCAGAATAATCTTATTGCGCGCCACAAAATTACAAAAATTATTAGAGATTTTTATGATGAGAACAATTTCCTTGATATTGAAACTCCTATTCTCGCAAAAAGCACTCCGGAAGGAGCTAGAGATTATCTTGTTCCAAGCAGAGTTCATCCCGGAACGTTTTACGCTCTTCCGCAAAGCCCGCAAATTTTCAAACAGTTGCTGATGCTTTCCGGTTTTGACAGGTATATGCAGATTGCGCGCTGTTTTAGGGATGAGGATTTGAGAGCCGATAGACAACCCGAATTTACTCAGGTTGATGTTGAAATGAGTTTCATAAAAGAAGAGGATATTTTTGTTTTGCACGAAAAATTAATGAAAAAAATTTGGAAAGAATTTTTGAATGCTGATTTGAAAACGCCTTTTCCTAAATTCGATTACTCCGAGGTTATTTCACGCTGGGGAATTGATAGGCCGGATCTTCGTTTTGGAATGGAGCTCTTTGATGTTACGCAGATTTTAGGAAATGACAATTTCAATGCCTTCAATTCCGTTGTAAAAGAAGGCGGAATAATAAAGGGAATTGTTGTTGAGGGAAAATCAACCTTTTCAAGGAAAGAGCTTGAAGAATTAGAAAATTTTGTGAAAATTTACAAGGCAAAAGGTCTTGCATCATTCAAGGTTGATGAAAAGCTTGATGGTACTCTTGCAAAATTCTTTTCCGAAGCAAACATGAAAAAATTGAGGGAAAAATCAAAAGCAAAGAAAGGGGATTTGATACTTATTGTTGCGGGTTCGCCAAAAATAGTAAACGATTCTCTTGGTTATTTGAGAAAGCACATTGCGGAAAAACTTGGTTTGGTTAAAAATGAGTGGAATTTTTTGTGGGTAAAAGATTTCCCAATGTTTGATTGGAATGAAGAAGAACAAAAATTGAGTGCAATGCACCATCCTTTCACTTCCCCAAAAAAAGAAGATCTTCCATTGCTTGAAAAATCTCCGTTGAAAATCAGGAGCAATGCCTATGATCTCGTGTTGAATGGTGTTGAAATCGGCGGCGGTTCGATAAGAATTCACGATCCGGATGTTCAGAAGCGTGTTTTCAAGGCAATTGGAATTGATGAGGAAAGTGCGAAAGAAAAATTCGGTTTTTTGATGGACGCGTACAAGTACGGTGCTCCCCCTCATGGTGGAATTGCATTCGGCCTTGACAGGCTTGTAACTCTTTTGGTTGGAAAAGACTCTATTCGAGATGTAATTGCTTTCCCGAAAAACAAGGCTGCGGTTTCCCTCATGGAGGGTTCTCCGAGCAGGGTTGATGCTAAGCAGTTGAAGGAGCTCCAATTAAAGCTTGATCTTACAAAGAAGTGATTCAATGCCAAAACCCAAAGTTGACAAGGAACTTTTAATCAGGGTTGCTCAGAACGCGCGCTTGAATCTTTCAAAAAAAGAAATAGATGTTTTTTTGCCGCAGTTCAAGGCGGTTCTTGAATCATTTTCAAAAATCGATTCTCTTGATGTTGAAAACGAAGAACCTTCTTTCCAACCGCTTCCGGTAAAAAATGTTTTCCGCGAAGACAAAGCAGAAAAATCTCTTACGCAGGAAGAAGCCCTTTCAAACACAAAGCACAAAAAAGACGGTTATTTTAAGGGTCCGAAGGTGGTTTCGGAATGAATGCAATTGAATTTGCAAAAGCCGTGCAAAACGGAAATGTTTCCGTTCTCGAGCATGCACACAAAATTGTTTCCGAAATTGAAAAGAAAAATAAAAAATTTTCTCACTTCAATTCTTTTGAAAAAAATTATGTCATTGCGCAAGCAGAACAATTGGAAAAGGAAATTAAGAAAGGAAAAAAAGGAAAATTATTAGGAGTTCCAATCTCCATTAAGGATTGCATTTGCGTGAAAGGAATCGAATCCCGCGCGGGTTCGAAAATTCTTTCCGGCTACAAACCCGTTTTTGATGCAACCGCAGTTGAAAAAGCAAAAAAGGAAGGCGCAATTATTTTAGGTAAAACCGCACAAGATGAATTCGGTTTCGGAACCTTTTCCGTAAATACTGCGGATAAAATTCCGTTGAATCCTTTGGATGAAGAGCGCAGTTGCGGTGGTTCTTCCGGAGGCGCTGCAGGTTTTACCGCTTTAACAGAGAACACGCATCTTGCAATGGCAGAATCAACCGGAGGTTCTATCGCCTGTCCTGCCTCTTTTTGCGGTGTTTCCTCAATTACTCCAACTTATGGATTAGTTTCGCGTTATGGTTTGATGGATTATGCAAATTCTTTGGATAAAATCGGTTCCATGGGGAAAACAATGGAAGAAGCCTCGTTGCTCCTGGAAGTGATATCCGGAAAAGATTTGAAAGATTCCACTTCGCTTGATTTTTCGTGGAAAAATGTGAAAAGCACAAAACCAAAAATCGGTTTGCCAAAGGAATTGTTCAGTGTGATTAAGGATGAAAAATTAAAGGAAATTGTGAGAAAAAAAATCGATCGTGCAGAACAGCTCGGCGCAAAAATCGAGGAAGTTTCTCTTCCGTTGAACACAGAATATGGCATTTCCGCGTACTATTTGATTGCAATGACTGAGGCTTCAACAAATTTGGCAAAGTATTGCGGAATGCGATATGGTTTTGAGGAAAAGCTCGAAGGAACATTCAATGAATACTTTTCAAAAGTAAGGAGCTCTGCTTTCGGAGAGGAAGCCAAGCGAAGAATTTTGTTAGGAACTTTCGCGAGAATGTCAGGTTTCAGAGATGCTTATTATTTGCGTGCAATGAAAGCCCGTACAAAACTAATTAAGGAATACAAAACTGCTTTCAAAAAAGTTGATTTCCTTGCTTTTCCCGCAATGCCGGTTATAGCTCCAAAATTTTCTGAAATAAAAAAGCTTTCTCCCCTGCAACATTATCAAATGGATCTTTGCACTGTTTCCGCAAATCTTTGCGGTTTCCCTCACGCAACAATTAATGCCGGTTCTTTGAAAGAAATGCCTGTTGGTTTGATGCTTGTTGGCGATCATTTGAAGGATTCTGAATTGGTTTCTTTTGCCTCGCAATTAGAGGGATTAAAATGAATGGATTTGTTTCATTTATGTTTGTCCGCTCGCAGACGGACAGCTCTGTGCGCGGAGCTTTCCGCGCGGAGGGATTAAAATGAAAGAATTGATTGTTGCGGAGTCAGCCGCGTTTGCAGCGGGAAAAATAGCTATGAAGTATTTTCAGGAAGAGCTTACAATTAAAAAAAAGGGTAAAATTGATTTGGTCACAAATGTGGATATTGAGTGTGAGCAGAAAATAAAAAAAGTTATTTCAGAAGAATTCAGAAAACATTCTTTTTTGGGTGAAGAATCCGGAAAAGATGGTAATTCAGAATATGTTTGGATCATTGACCCGATTGATGGTACAACTAATTTTGCCCATGGTTTGGACAATTTTTCCCATTCGATTGCGCTTGCAAAAAATAATGAGTTGATCTGCGGCGTGGTTTACAATCCGGTGCAGAAAAAAATGTTCAAAGCCTATACTGGAAAGGGCGCTTTCCTCAATGGAAAAAAAATCAAAGTCTCTTCCACACAAACTGTTGTTGATTCCTTGGTTGTAACAGGTTTTCCTTATGAAAATGATTCTCTCGGAGAAAAAGCAGTTTCTTCAGTAAGGCGTTTGAGGGGAAATTGTCAAGGGATAAGGCGTTTTGGTTCTGCTGCTTTGGATTTTTGCTATATTGCACAAGGAGTTATGGATGCATATTTTGAATATGATTTGAAGTCCTGGGATGCTGCCGCGGGAATGTTGATCGCGCGCGAGGCCGGTGCAAAAGTCACTGACATTAACGGCAATGAAGCAAGTTTAGATACAACTCATTTCCTTGCTTCAAATGGAAAAATTCACGACGAGATTATGAAGTACTTGGAGAGGGTTTGAAGTGAAAACAATCATTGGTTTGGAAATTCATGTTCAGCTTGCAACAAATTCAAAATTGTTCTGCTCCTGTTCTACGGTTTCTAAAGAACCAAATACTTCTGTTTGCGAAATTTGCCTTGGCATGCCGGGCTCAAAACCGGTTCTTAACAAAAAGGCAATTGATTTTGCCGTTCTTATAGCACTTGCACTGAATTGCAAAATAAACGAGAATTTCTTTTTTTCAAGAAAAACTTATTTCTATCCCGATCTCGCAAAAAATTATCAAATAACTCAGTATGAGGTTCCTATTGGAGAAAAAGGTTTTTTGGAGGTTGACGGAAAAAAAATTCGCATTACGCGAGTGCATTTAGAAGAAGATCCTGCTTCCATAATTCGCGAAAAGAATTTTTCATTGATTGATTATAATAGGAGTGGGATTCCGCTTGCGGAAATTGTGACAGAACCAGATTTCGAAAGCCCGGGGCAGGCGCGCCACTTTTTGGATAAGCTTCTAACCACATTAAATTATTTGGGTGTTTATTCGCACGGAGAATCTGTTATGAAAGCCGATTGCAATCTTTCCATTCAAGGAGGGGAAAGAGTTGAAGTGAAAAATGTAACCGGTTTTAGGGCTGTACAAGATGCACTCCAATCCGAGTTTGAAAGGCAAAAATCTCTTTTCGAATCAGGAAAAAAGATTGTGCGCGAAACACGCGGTTTTGATGCGGAATCAAATTCAACTTACTCTATGAGAAAGAAGGAAACAGAGGACGATTACGGCTACCTCTACGACGCCGACCTTCCAAGGATTGAAATGTCTGAACAATGGCTTTCTGAATTGAAGAAAAAGCTTCCGGAGCTTGCCGATTCCAAAGTAAACAGGTTTGTGAAGGAGTTTGGTTTGAAGGAGTATGATGCAAAAGTCCTTGCCTCAAATAAAATTCTTTCCCAGATTTTTGAGCAGTCCGCGAAAGCCGATCCAAATCTTGCTGTAAGGTTGGTTTCGCGCGAACTCATGGGGATTTTGAATTACAATAAACTGAAAATCGAGGATACGAAAGTTAATTCAGCGGGAATTATTGGTTTGATTGAATTGGTTAAAGAAGGAAAAGTTTCGGACAAAAATGCAAAAGAATCTCTCATAAAGTATGTTCAGGAAGGAATTGTCCCGCAGGATTTTTTGCAGAAAAACAATCTTCTCATTGATGTTTCCTCTTCCGATTTGGAAAACGCCGTTGCTTCCGTTATAGCGGAAAATAAATCGGTTTTTGAGGATTACAAATCAGGGAATGAAAAATCCTTGAATTTTTTGATTGGTTTGGTTATGCGAAGAATGAAAGGAAAAGCCGATGCAAGAATATTGCAGAAATTATTTGCGGAAAAAAAATAATTTTTTAACCGGCCTCAATCCACAATTCAAAAAATTCTTCCGAGTATTGTGATGCAATTTTTTTGTCGGCGAGAAACACAAGATTTTCATCGTTTTTTTCGTCGGCGTTCGATGTCCAATTGAATGATCCCGTGAGAACAAGTTCGTTGTCTATTACAACAAATTTGTTGTGCATTGTTTTTTGGAGCATTATTCGTGTCGAAATTCCGCTTTCGGTTAAATTTTGTTTCTGCGAATATTTTGATGTTGCAGGCAATCTATCAAGAATGACTTTCACTTCAACTCCGCGCTCTTTTGCTTCTTTGAGTGCTTCAAAAAGTTCATGTGAAGTAAACGCATACATTGCCACTTGAACAGAATTTTCTGCGCTGTTTATTGCTGTTATTGTTCTTTCTTCGCAGAAATCTTCCGGGCAAAAGAAAACCTCGGCATTTTGTTCTTCCTGCACGCACCCGGAAACAAACAACAATATTATCGTCAATAAACGAATTTTGTGCATATGTGTTTTTTGGGCAATTTTCTTTAAAATACGCTTGTTTACCTTGTTTTTCGTGTTTTAAGCTAATTTCGGGGTTTTTGTATCTTCTTTTATTTATAAAGCCCGCAAGCTGGTGGTTGAGTGCTGTTAATCCACTGCTGTTAAAAAATTGTAAGAAAAAACAAAAAAATTAAATAATCCGTACAAATATGCCGCCAAAAAAACAATGCCAATAATTACAGCTATTGCCAAGATTATTTTGAAAATGAACCTCATAAGTTTCAATCTGGTGCAGTCAGGAAATTATATGTGAAAATCAGTTTGAGCCAAAAGCTGTACAAGTACAATGCTAAAATCAAGACTCCTATGGCTATGGCTATTGCCAAGATTATTTTGAAAACTAGTCTCATAAATATCTCTCCAACGATTCTGCGCACTTTTCAACGGAAACTTTTTTGAATTGCTTGAGGTATGAGATTAATTCTGTTTTTTGGCCTGCTAATTTTCCCAATAGATTTTCATCAAAATTATTCGGGAAAAGGTTGAAGACATTAAAAGTGTCAATTCCGGGTTCTCTAAAATATCCTGCTGCAAAAAGTTTGTAATTTTCAATGTCCATTTTGTTAAATCCCAAATCCAACAGTATTTTTGTGTCATTCGCCCTCAAAACGTTTCCTGCGCATTGAAACTGGAAAACCCAGTCTGCTTCTCCCTGAAAGTAGTCATCAACAAGTAAGTATAATGCATACTTTTGAACCGGGTTGTTAGGGTCGATTCCGTAATTTTCATAAATGCTCTTGCTCATCGAGTGGTTGTCGTTTGCCCAGACAGAATCCGCTATTAAGTGGGTTTCGTAGCCTGCTATGAATGGCATTGAGATGCTGCTCATTTTCAAGGCTTCAAAAATCGATTTTTTTCCCAAGGGTTTATGAGTAGTATCTCTGGACGTGTTGTTGATATATCTTATGTCGGGTGCGATTGCGCCAAAAAAATAATCATCGATGTTTTCGTGTTTTGAAATAAAATCTCTCTTTGAAAGTTTTTTCAGGACAAGGTTCGCAATCCACTCATGAGTCAACAATCCGGCCATCCGATAAAACCTCTTAAGAAAAATGCATTTTCATGCTTATAAATTCTTTTGGTGCGTTCCTGCTTTACCCGATTGTTTGGGTGCTAGTTTTTCCGGTAGTTCTTTTGTCGTGTAAACCTTCACTTGTTTTTGATTTTTTCGGATGGCGCCGGAATCAGAGCATGCCTGCAAAGAACAGGGGTCTGTGTAGCCCATCAATTTTTCCAGGCTGGGACAGGATGATTTTCTTTTTTGCAAAAAAGCCCTTGAACTGTGAAATGCCTTTCGAGGTTCCGCCAACTTCGATTACTATATCATTCAAGGTGTAGTCCGGCGTTTTTTTTCCGCGGCTGGATTTGAGGTAGTTTGGTTCAAGGCCAAGGTATTTCACGGAGTCGGTGAAAAAGTCCTCCCTGAGAGATCCGAGGCATTCCTTGTAGGTTTTATAGAGCAGCCTGTACGGAAGGGCAAGCAATATCTTCGGCTCCCTGAGGACATTTGAGCCTTTCGGCATGATGCGTTTGAGGACAAATGCCTTTTCCAGAAGTTCCGTGTATTTTTCGGCTTTGTATTTGGTTATCCCTAGGTTCCTTGAGAGTGAAGAGTAGCTTATGTCCTCTGCCGGAGAATTCCCTACGAATGCCATGAGCCTGCGGATGTCCATTGCCTCATTCGGGGTTGCCCGGCCCGTAAGGATGATGTCCTTGTTTATTATTGTTTCAA